>Ga0206975_1191_pt1 | contig 14658 bp, 11 predicted proteins | sample Alteio_BWOrgHeat_81_FD_152919 | JGI IMG/M metagenome (GOLD analysis project Ga0206975, IMG submission 152919) | Enriched cells from forest soil in Barre Woods Harvard Forest LTER site, Petersham, Massachusetts, United States -... | ecosystem: Environmental > Terrestrial > Soil > Temperate forest >... | reverse complement strand
ACGCCTCAATGGCTTCCAACACACTTACGCCATTGCCGGTTCCGAGATTAAATACATGGTATCGGGTCGGCGTTTTTTCAAGGTATTGAAGCGCTTGAACATGTGCTCTCGCAATATCACTTACGTGTACATAATCCCGTATACAACTCCCGTCCCGGGTAGGGTAGTCAGTTCCAAAAACACTGAATGATTTTCGTTTTCCTATAGCTGTTTGCGTAATCAATGGGACCAAATTGGTTGGAGGATTGATTTGATCTTCACCGATGAGGCCTGAAATATGAGCGCCAACCGGGTTAAAGTAGCGTAAAGAAATGGCCTTTGCTTCCGGACAGGAGTTGATATAATCTTCGAGAATACGTTCTCCTACCACTTTGGTATATGCGTAAGGCGATTCGGCCTTCTGGAAAGGAGTGTCTTCTGTCACTGGAAGCTCCCGGATGTTCCCGTATACAGAGCAGGAAGAAGAGAAAATGATATTCCGGATGGCGTATTTGGATGCGGCTTGCAGCAGATTTACAAGCGACCCGATATTGTTGGAATAATACCCAAGGGGATCTGATACAGAATCGGGGACAGATTTGAAAGCAGCAAAATGAATGATGCCGTAGATCGTTGGGTGTTTTGCAAAAAACAGGTCTAATGCAGCAGCATCACACAGATTGGTTTCTGCGTGTATAATCTTTTTGCCGGTGATTTGCTCGATCCTGTGATAAGTCTTCCCGGAAGAGTTGGACAGATTGTCCAGAGAAATGACCTCAAACTGTGGGTTTGCCAATAATTCAATCAGCGTATGTGAACCGATATAGCCAGCTCCGCCTGTTACAAGAATATATTGTTTGTCCGTCATAAATTGATTTAGTAACCTGAATGTCGGTTGGTAAAGGTAGCTATTATCTCCGATTTTATCCTTTGAAGCGCTCAGATAAATGGACGTGTTTCTCCACTTGGTAGGGTATTTTATGTAGATTTGATCAACAAAATCCATAAGGCAGAATCTTCTGTAATCCTGAATTAGGTAACTCATTTGAAAAAAGGTGGTTGAGGAAGTAATTAATAAGGGATATCTGGAAGAACTCGGAGCCTTTGAGTTAATGGTTCTTCCCTTTTATTTGATCCTTGTATTTTTTTTAGCATATTACTATCAACGCAAGAAAATCGGGCAGAATCCCTCCTATACCTATTTCGCAAGAGGAATTATGGCAAAGCTGGTCGGGGCAACAGTTTTTTGCTTTGTATATGTATATTATTACAAAGGAGGTGATACCATTTCTTATTTCGAGGCATCCCGTTCATATGTGAAATTGCTTGAACTGCGACCAGGTGAATTCTCGAGTGTTTATTTTGGCTCTAATACCCAGGAACATTTTTCCCAGTTTGACTTGTATACGGGAATCCCCTTCGGAAACATGTTTTTCGAAAGCAGAGCCAGTTTTGTGGTGAAGCTACTTGTTCCATTCGTTATTATTGGCTTCAAAAGTTATCTCCTGTCTACATTAAATCTAGCACTTCTTTCTTATATCGGAATATGGAGGATGTATCAAGTCTTTTATAAGTATTATCCACGCTTATATAGGCCTCTTGCTATAGGTTTTATCTTCCTGCCCACGGCAATATTTTGGGGCTCAGGGATGTTGAAAGATACGATAACCCTTTCTGGAATATGCTTGTTTGTTAGTTCGTTTGAGGGCTGTTTTATTTCGAAGGAAAAAAGACTTCGAAATTTCATTATAATGGCCATTTTTGGGTATATCGTGTTACTTGTCAAGCCATATATCATCATGGCGAGTGTCCCTGGTATCATTGCATGGACGTTCCATAACCGGATCAGGAAAATATCCAACAGGTTGTTGAAAAGACTAGCGATTCCATTTATTTATGTAATTAGTATAAGTGCGGGAGTTGCAGTGCTATCGCTTTTAGGAGATAAACTCGATAAGTTTTCTTTGGATAAGGTGTTGGTGTCAGCCAAAGAAGCCCAGATGGACTTGAAAAGCGACAGCTATCAGGGACACTCCTTTGATATCGGAAATTTTGACGCATCCATTCAGGGTATAGTTGCTAAAATCCCACTTGCAACAATAGCAGGATTATTTCGTCCATTTATTTGGGAAGCCAGAAATTTTGTCCTTTTTCTTTCAGGGCTGGAAAATCTGATATTACTCTATTTATGCATCTATCCTTTGGTGAAAATTGGCCCTGGAAAGATTACAGGCATTTTGTTTGATAATCCTTTGCTGTTGTTTATCTTCTCGTATTCACTGATTTTTGCATTTTCTATCGGCATTTCCACGTCAAATTTTGGAGCGCTCGTCAGATTTAAAATTGCCTTTGCCCCATATCTGGCTGCGATGCTGTTGATATTTTATAATTTCAAGAAACTGAAGTTACTCCGGAGATAAGGTACCTGCTACATATTGTATGCCACCCCTTTCGCCTTGTGGTTGTTTGGGTATGGAATCATCTCAATAAAGAAAGGTGCAAGAGGGGGAATTGTGGAATTGTTTGATTCCAAGAAAGATAATGTGCGGTATTAATTCGCTGCCAGGCTATTTATTGCGTTTAATAGGGCTAAATTAAACGTGTTTTACGAACTGATTCAAAGTGCTGCTTCGTCTGAAAATCAATCTTTGAATTTATTCCAGTGAGAAAGATCCTTCCCGATAAGCTTTGAAAGACTGGAGTTATAAGGGGCGTAAAATTCAGCAAGAGTATTGTAGGTTTTTGCATCCATGGGGTTATGTGGATGGTTGGTCTTGTTAAGACCCCTGATGGCATTTCCGAATTTATAGAACTTGTGTGAAGAAACAAAAATGGAAATAACTCTTCGGACCAGGCTTCTTTTTTGAAGCAGCTTCCTGACAGCCAATGCGTATGTTTTGGACCTTACTTGCTGAGTGACGTTATGCTTGACCTTTAGGTTAGGTACAAACACGGTATCCACATTCAGGGAGGCGAAAATAGTTTTGCAAACTTTTTCAACGTCCTGTTTGACTTCATCAAATAAGATTACCTGAACTTGTTCTTTTGGAAAGTACTTGTAAATTTGAAGAAGGTGTTTTTCATACAGGCCGAAATTGATGAAAAGTTCATACTCCCAGCCCTTTTTTTTCTGAAGTATAGGAATGATCTTATTAAACTCGTAATGAATCGAGCCATAGTTTCGTTCCATCAAATAGGATGAATAAGCCCTTTCAGAAGGGTTTCGGAGTATAAGGATCAGTTTGCAATCTGGGTTGTGCTCGTGCAGGCGTTTAATGGCTGCTTCATTTGTGTAAAGGGTTGCACTTTTTGCAATAATGATAGATTTTTCGTCTACCTTAGAAAAATTGAAATATTTCCCAAAGGCTCCTGCATAGCCCTTTGCATATTCCGACGGTTCCAAAAAGAACGCAAATTCTTTTTGAGGATGGGAAGCACATTCAGGATGTTCTCCCAGATAGCGCAGCAGGGAAGTTGTCCCGGCTTTCTGAGCACCCGCAATCATACAATCAATTTTTTTAACCATTCGTATAACCATTACTTAGCACAGAGATTGAATCTTCGCTCTAAACCGTTTAAAAAAACGATAAATTCAATAATAAATTCATTTGTTTATGAGAAGTGTTCGGATATAAGTTTTTAAAGGTAAAAAAATAAGCAGATGCTATTACGGTTTTTGCAATATTAGTAGCGAATTCTCTTATTGTAATTTTCGAAGCGAATTAGATTTGTAGTTTCTAATTTCCAACTAATTCTGCTATAGCTTTCCCGAAAACAGGGTTCAACCAGGAAAGTCCACGGTATTCCATGCCCGTTTTACGACATCTGGAAATGCGTGTTTTCAAGTCCTCCGAAAGAAATGTTTCTATTTCAGGAAGGACTTTATTCAGAGCTTCCGGTGTGAAATCTGCTACTACGACACCTACATGATCCTTTTTCGCATAAAGATCGTCTTCTGAAACACCCTCGCAAACCAGGTATGGAAGGCCGGTGCACAAATACTCTCCAACCTTGATGTTAGAACGAAAAACGCTCGATTGGCCTGGTCTGACAGAAACTATTCCCAAATCGCAAGCGGAAAGAATACCAGGCATTTCCGAATAAACGGCGGAAGTGATTCGGTATCGTAAAGGATCCATCTGATATGTATTGCACCAGTTAAGGAGTGCTTCCGTTTCCTGGGTGGTAACCAGCAAGAAAAAAGTATCAGGGATCCGATTCTGGATCAGGCTAAATACTTGAATTAATTCCTGCGCAAAATAAAGCCCGCCGAATTTGCCGGCGTATACGATTACTTTGGAAGAAGAAGGGATCCGAAGGCTTTGTCGGACCTCTTCCCGTTTGGTTGCGGAGAAAACAAACAGGCTGTCATTGGCGACACTGGGTATTTTATAAAGCGCTGCCTTGACATTCCATGACTCAAGTCGTCGGAGCATGTGTTGTGTGCCTGTACTTATTATGGTTGAAAACAAGGCTGATCTTTTTTCAAGGGAGTGAAGCAGTTTGAATTGTCTGCTCCCGGGTAACCAGATGCCATTATCCACGGCATATTCACTATGCGGTTCATATTGATAGAGAAAAAGCTTCACGCGCAACAAAACACAGGCCACATAAGCAAAACTACCAGCCAAAGAACCCAATGAAACCAGATGGCGATATCCTTGTAAGCGAAGTTTGAAAAGAAGAAAAAAGCCGGATATCAGGTCTTGAATCTTAAGTTTTATTGAGGTTCCCCGGTGCCACACGAGGGGATGCCAGACAATGTGCTGCGCTTTGAATTTCTCATGAATGGAGGCCTGTTCTGAGGAAGAAAGGGGGTGCTGAGGATCTTCATAGGTAATGATAGCAATCTCGTATCTGTTTTCTGTAGCAAGATTGTGTATATATAGAAAGATGTTAGATTGCAGTAAGGGATCTAGCAAACGATTGTAAAAATAGAACACGATTTTTTTTCGTTTCATCGCGCCAGTTTTTTAAATAATTTAAAAATGACGGGAGGGTATGAAATCAATGATAACAATATAAACCAAAGAGACCGGGGTTTGTTTTTTCCGTTTTTCCACCAGTTTCCAGCCAGTATTAAATACAGATTGGAAAAACAGTGTTGCTTGAATAAATAGCTGCGAAAGAGCCCGTTTTTCGCTGCTTTCCGGTAAGTCCCCAAGTGATCTTTTTCCAGACGTTTGAGATTGCGGCTCATACTATCTGGCAGTATCCTGTAAATAACCAGGTAATCGGCCACCATTTTTCCGTTGTAAGTGGAGGAGAGGTTGAATAGAAAATCCTGATCTGCCGATGTGGAAAAGGATTGATCAAACTGAAGTCCGTTTTCAAAACATCGCTTTTTGACTAGGAGATTACTGCATGGCCCCGGGACCGTTTCCCTATCCCATAGCAGCAGATGTTTTAATATTTCTTCGTCCGTCCCGACAGGGGCTTTGCCTGTGATATTCATTTCCGCATTACCGAGGTACATATTGCTATATACCCAGTCAACGTTTTCTTCCTGGATTAAGGTGGTTTTCTTTCTAAGATTGTCTGGAAGCCAGGCATCGTCTGCGTCAAGAAAAGCGATGACATCTCCTTTGGCCATACGGATCCCCTTGTTTCTAGCAGATGAGACACCTGCATTGACCTGGTAGACATGCCGGATGCGTGAATCGGACAAAAAAGGTTCAATAATGGCCTCTGTATTATCTGTTGAACCATCATTCACAAGGATCAATTCCCAGTGAGTATAGGTTTGAGCAAGAACTGAATCAAGGGTCGCAGAGAGGTATTTGCCCGCATTGTAGGCTGGTGTTACAATTGAAACAAGACTGGGTTCCTTCACTAATTGGTTCATGAATGCTTGTATAGCAGATCTCCCGCGCGTTCCAGGATCGCCTGAAAGCGGTGAGAAGAAGCATGGATAATACGTTTTTCCTTTAATGAATCGGCTTCTCCTTCTTGAAGAAATTGCTGAAGGGAGGTCAGGGTCATCCTGTTATCATCATTCATGTACAGGAGCTCCCGGATGGATACATACTCTGTGAAGACGCAAGAAAAAACCGGTTTCCCATGTGCCAGGTAAAGGAATATTTTATGGTGAGAAATTTGATTGCCATTGTATTCCTTGCTCATGAAAGCAATGCAACACTTAGAATCTGCAATGTAATTCTTAAGTTTTTTAAAATGAATAGGCCCGGTAGTAATCAGGTTCGGGTATTTTTTCTCGGTAAAGATTCTTTTTGAAAATAGATTGGTCGGATCCAGATTCTCTTTTCCCACAAACACAAACCGCTCCTCAGGGAATTGAATTAATGCTTTTTCTATTAGCTCAAAATCCAGTCGGCTATCAATATTCCCTACGTACAAAATAGCATCTTTGGCAGCGGTTGATGGGGAATCGTCTCTGGTAAATTCATCCGAAGAAATTCCGTGAGTCAACAAAGAAACAGATGGATTCAGTTTGGAATAGGTTTCTCTGAATTCCTCCGATACGATGAAAATATGGTCGGAATTCCGGCAGAGATATTTTTCGCCATAGTGACGTAAGTCATACTTGTCTACGCAATGGTATACAGATAGTCCTGCACCCATAGCTGCAGGTGTGCATAAACGATGGGGATCGAAATTCCAGAAAAGGAATGCTTCGATTCCTCTTTTTTTAAGAGCAAATTTCAGTTTTTTTGAAATCAAAAAATTGTTCAATAAAAACAAGCCTTTGTTTAAAGAAGGAAGTAGATTGGTGTAGGTGAGAACTGTCAGATTCGGATGGACAATTTTAAATTCAGTCCTCATCCGAAAAAGATTACTGAACTTCCATTTGCTACAGGGGTTAACAAACAAAACGCGATTAGTGCGAGCAAGTTCAAAGGCATAGTTTTGTTTAGAATACCAAATCTCTCCCCAAGGTTCATTAGATATTACAACTATTTCTTTGTCACTTATCGTCATAGAAATTACAATCGGTATAAAGCTTACTCGCCTCTGAGTTTTGTCTAGCGATAAAGTATAAGGATCGAGAAACCCGTGTTGTCAAATGAACTATTTAACTGCCCAACAGTAAATTGGATTTAAGGAGGTTAGGAGTTAATAGATTGTTGACAAAGGTAATTGGAAAAATTGGTTCAACTATTGAAAAAAATCGCTAAAATTGTAGACAAAGTGAAGGATCAGTCAAAGAAATCCCCGAAATCTTATTAATTCATTCTTAAATCGAAGAACTTTCCTGATTGGTTAATACCTTTCAGCAGAGAACTTCGGCTGAAAAAGTGTTTTTGCAGACGCAGTAAATCATAATTTGCTCTATTTGTGTTAACTGTATTCTATATCACCTATATCCCATCCTTTTCAACAGGCGGTGCTATCAGCAAAATACGGAATCTGGTTAATGCGTTCCATTCTAAGGGTGTTTCTATAACCTGGTTAATTGTTACACCTGACACGCTTGTTCCGGAGGAAATAAAGAGCAATCCCCTCGTGCAGATTATCCACAGCCCGGGTTCCCAAATCGATAAGGCATTAATCCGTTTTTTTTCGGCAAAGGAACAATCGAATACAATCCTTTTTTTCCGCTACCCCTTGGCTTCCAGGTCGCTTTACCGCTTTTGCCTCAAATTCGGCAAGCGAATTATCTTCGAACACAATACGAAGGAACCGGAAGAGCTTTTATTGAGACTTAAATCATACCGTTTTCGGGATTATCTTTATTTTCTACGGAAGATGGAGGTGTCCCGGTTGTTGAAAGAGATCACGATATATTTAAAAGAGCGCTACTGGGGACCTAAAGTGATGGAGTTGGTAAGGGGGGGGATTGGAGTGACTTCTGAAATAGCTGAATTCCAAAAAGAAAGAAGTGCCGGTTACCTGACGAGGGTAGTTGGAAATGGAGTTCTTTGTGAGTTGTTTCCCATGCATATACAACCGGCTTATAACAAGCAACGGTTGGATGTCTTGCTCATTTGCTCTTTTCCCAATCAATGGCACGGTGCAGACCGTTTGTTGAAAGGCTTGATACAGTATAAGGGGAGTACCGCGATTCATCTTCATCTTGTTGGAAGGTTTCCTCCGGTCAATCAAAAACTTGCAGCGCAGGTCCCACCCAAGCATCAAGTTACCTTTTATGGTTTTGTAGATCAGGCGAGCATCACAGCAATTAAAAAGTCGTGTCATATCGGTATCGGTTCATTAGGCATGCATCGGATTCCGCTTTTTCAAGGGTCAGTGTTAAAGGTCAGGGAGTATTTGGCAAGTGGTATGCCAGTTGCTATTGGGTATGAAGACGAGGATATTGCGCATTCGGAATTGAAAAAATATTGTCTTTCCATTCCCCCAGATGAATCACCGGTGGATTTTAAAGAAATTGTTGAGTTTACAGCGTTGGTTATGAAAGATCCTGATTTGTCCGGAACGATTCGGAATATTGCCAGGGAGGTGCTTGATTTTTCGGTCAAAACGAGCCAATACATGAAGTGCTTCAATGAACTGCTTGAAGAAAAACAGAATAGCTGAACTATGAAATCGCCGAATAAAGAAAGAATTTGTTCTGTTACTGTTATGGATACGACTACTAATCTCATCCGCTTTGATGGGTCTGGCGTTTCCAACTTTGTCCATGAGTTCAATAAAGTCGCAGCCTCAACTATTTTCAGGAAAGAGGAAGACCGGAAGAAGGACTTGGCGCTAGTAATATCTAAGCTTAAAGCCGCCCCGTCAAAAGAAGGATATCATTGCGTGCTGGGTTTGAGCGGAGGTGTAGACAGTACCTATCTTGCCCTCTTTTGTAAAACCCATGGTATCAAGCCGCTTTGTGTGCATTTTGACAATGGATGGAATACGGAAATAGCTGTTCAGAATATCCATTCCATTGTAGATAAGTTGGGCTTTGACCTCAAGACATTTGTTATGGATTGGGAAGAATTCAGGGATATTCAACTCGCCTTCTTCAAAGCATCGGTAATGGATCTGGAGGTTCCTACCGATCAATTCATTTTCGGAGCACTCAATAAAATTGCTCAGGAAAGCGGTATAAAATACATACTCAGCGGAAATAATATTGCTACTGAATTTGTAATACCTTATGATTGGAAATACGATAAGTTCGATCTGGTAAATCTAAAAGCCATCCACAGGCTATTTGGGAAATTACCATTAAGAAAGATGCCAGCATTAGGGAAAAACAGGATTTACTATTATAAAACAGCGGCTAAAATTGAAACGATTTCCCTGCTCGATTTAGTGGGGTATAAGAAAAAAGAGGCTATTGCTTTGATCACCCAGGAGCTCGACTGGAAAAATTATGGGGATAAGCACCAGGAATCCGTTTTTACCCGTTGGTTTCAGGGGTATTATTTGCCGGTCAAATTTAATATTGATAAGCGAAAAGCGCATCTTTCAAACCTGATTCTGAATGGAGAAATGACCCGGGAAGAGGCGTTGGAGGCTCTTGAAAAACCGCCTTATGATGTGGCAGTTCAACAGGAGGATTGCATCTATGTGTCTAAAAAGTGGGGATTAACAGCGGATGAGTTTTTACATTTTATGCAACTTCCTGTAAAGGCGCATACTGCTTACCCCAATGATAAAACCTATATGAATTATCTGAAACAACGATTATATAAGAAGATTCCTGTCGCTTTGCTTAGACTGATTGGTTTGCCGAGATCCTGAAAAATTAAGCGCTCCTTCAGTACTTTTAGGAACGGTATGTGCTTTAAAAAGAATTAATACAATAGAATATGTGTGGCATAGGTTTGCTGATCGATATTGAAAACCGCTTTGACAAAAAAGCAGTCATCCGTGAGATGTGTGACCTGATTGCTCACCGCGGACCTGATCATTTTGGCAGTTATACGGATGAAAAACTGGCTATCGGACATCGCCGGTTATCCATCATTGACTTGTCAGAAGGAGCCAACCAACCCTTTTGCAAGTGGGACTTGGTGGCAGCCTTCAACGGGGAAATTTACAATTACCTGGAGGTAAGAAAGATATTGATTCAGGCCGGTTACACGTTTGATACCGAAAGTGATACCGAAGTTTTTCTGGCTGCTTACCATTATTGGAAGGAGAATTGTTTCCAATACCTGAATGGGATGTGGGCAGTAATTATTTATGATATACGCGCTCAACAGGTAATTCTATGCCGCGACAGGTTTGGAATCAAACCATTGGTTTATAGCAAGACCACCCAATTTTTTGCGGCAGGATCGGAAGTGAAGCAATTGCGCAGCATAGGAGATCAAGACAGCACAGTCAATGAAGAAGTAATTAACGATTTTGTGCTCTTTGGCGCCTTGAATTATTCCGGACAAACGTTCTGGAAAGAGATACAGGAAGTTCCGGCCGGTGGTTTGATAATATATAACCTGCAAGATCACTCGTTCCAATCTTCCCGGTGGTACCAGTTGGAACAGCAATCCATAGCGAATCGAACGTATCCGGATGTGTTGGAGGAATTCCGGAATGCTTTTCTGGAGTCTTTAAAGTTAATCACGCGCTCTGATGTGAAAATCGGTACCCTTCTCTCCGGTGGACTGGACAGCAGCTTAATACTCTGGGGGCTGCATAAATTGAAACTGCTCAATAAAGTGGATTGTTCTTTTTCTTCCTGCTTCCCCGGAACGGCCTTGGACGAAAGCAGTTTTATTGATGCCATGCTGGCTTCTGTGCCTATTGCGTCTGACAAGATCTTTCCGTTGGAACATACGGAGTCCTACCATACGATTGTAAAGAAACTGGTTTATTTTCACGACCAACCGGTACTTACACCGAGCCACCTCAGTGAGTATTTTGTTTTTCAGGAAATCCATAAACAAGGTTATAAAGTAGCGTTGGGCGGACAGGGTGTGGATGAATACCTCGGTGGGTACAGAGACTTTCCTTACCTCTATGCTTCCGGACTTCTGGATGCTTCGGAGTATGGGAGCTTTATGAAATTTGCCTATCAGCGTGGGAAGCTGGAGGGGATTCCATTCCATCGTCTGGCCCGCAATTATGTTTCTTTTTCAAAACAACTAAAGCAGGTCAGGCAACCAACCCTGCCAGGATGGTTAAATCAAAAATATGCCAGCAGTTTCACCTTGGGGAATTATTCTCCCGCGAAAACATTTGATGAGCTGGTGTTTCAACAAATCGGGCAGACCAGCTTTCCTTATCAGCTTCATTCGGAAGACCGGAATTCGATGATGATGTCTGTCGAGTCGAGGCAGCCGTTCCTGGATTATAAGCTGGTTGAACTCGGGGTATCTATTCCCTTTCGTTATAAAATGAAGGGAAGCTGGACGAAATCCATTATCCGGGACGCCTTTCCTGAATTGCCTTATGCGGTGCGAAGGAGAAAGACAAAATTGGGATTCCCTTTTCCAATAGATCAGTTCTTAAAGAACAATCTGGAAAACATTGGTATTACCCTTGCCCGATACCCCGATTTATATGCGCGTTTCCTTTCTTCGGAAGCAGTCGGTATATGCGCTCGGGGAAATGCAGAGGAGCTGATGCGATTGGATCCAGCACTGGTTTTTAGACTGTATGCCCTATGTCTCTGGCAGGAGGTATCGGGTTCCGCTGTGCCTCCTTTAGATTAAGGAGTACATTCTCCTTGTATAGCTGCCGACTATTTCAGGAGCATTTGTTCGTACAAGGATTGAATTTTTTCGCGTTCCAAAGTCAGATTCGCTTTTTGCAGTACGGTTCCGTACGCCAGATCCAGTTTCTTTTGCAAAGCCGTCCGATCCATCAGATAAACATCGTTTAAATTTTCTGCAAGCACTTCGGGTGTATCCTCCGTCAATTTCCAAATCGTATCCTCGTTGAAAAGGTCGGCATCATATTCGAGATTGCTAATGATTGCCGGTTTTTTAGTTAACATGGCTTCAAGCACAGAGTTGGGTGTGCCATCAGAAAGCGGGACGGAAACAACGATGTCTGATTTCATATATAGTGAGATCATTTGGGCCTCCGTCTGTACCGGCAGGAACTTGGAAACGGCAGTCAGTTCGCTTTTCGCTACTTTTTGTTTAATAAGTTTTGTGTATTCCGTTCCTGGGAAGTAATCAATCAGCCAGAGCTCAATGAGGAGGTCAGGGTGCTTTTTTTTGAAGAGGAGGACACCATCCAGGATCAGTTCAATATGATATAACGGCGCGATGGTACGGGGAGAAAATATAATAAAAGGGTCCTGAAGATGCTTGGAGTATGGAGGCAGGTTGCTGGAAAATTTTTCACAATCCACTCCCGTCCGTACCAGATGAATTTTAGACGGATCATGAATAAATGTCTTCATAATCTGAATCTGTTTGGTAGAAGTTGAGGTGATGAACCGGGCAGCATTCAAGCTATTTTCCAGTTTTTTTCTCAGATACCTGTAGATGATTCTTTCCTTAAGGGTTTGAGGGTTTTTGAAGGTTTTATTGTAATCGATCAGGATATCAGACCCTCTGGTGGTTACAATATGGTTTGTGAAACCAAGCTCAAAAGCCCAAAAAGCATTGGGAACGGCATAGAGGCTGTGGATAATATCGATTTGCTCTTTTTCAAGAATCGCCTGAATGGCACGAAGTGCTTTCCTCTTTGCCGATATGTCTGAGAAAGGGAACGTGTTGGGAAGAATTTCGTAGACTTTTATGGAGGAAGAAAGAAATGTATAGGATCCGCTTTTGAGCGGTGTATTCAGAAAAATTATTTTATTCGTTTCCGCAAAGTGATTCGCCCACTTACAGTCATTTTCGTACTGCGGAAACCCGATATAAGCAATGTTCATAGATGAGAATGAGTGAATAGGATCAAAGGAGTTGTTTGTCATACCTTTCGGTGGTCCACCAGGTATAAAGTTCCTCGCACGAGGTCATCCAGGCATTGTTTTCCTTGCAGTATTTTAGAAATAATTCATAAAACTCAAGACCCAGCGGGTGGTTATTGTGCCATAAAAAAGTCAGTACCCCATTATAAGACTTGGTAATATCCACCAGGTGTTTGCACAAGGCCAATGATTTTTCGGGGTTGAGCAACAGGTATTTGTAAAGGGTGTCTTCCATAATGACCAATGGAATTTCCAATACGTTTGAAAACTGACCCGATTCAAGGTTGTAAGGATAGTAAGGATAACACATGCCATTCCGAAAGCCTACCTGGTTGTGATATCCATAGGTTGTGTCGTACCGTATGCCCGCTTTCGAGAGGATTTCCCAGGAATGAGGTATGTCAAACTTCAGATAGTGATTCCGGTTTCCGATTATTTCATAACCACTGACTTTTTCCAGATATTTTTTTTCAGAGATGAACTTGTCGAAATTGGCGTTGGCAGTATGACCGGCATGTAACCCTATTTCACATCCATTTTGTTTCACCAATTCGAAACGGTCGGTTACCGATTCCAGAGAATAGTTGAAGTCTGGATCTTGCGGCTGCAGAGAAAGAAAATAAAAACTGGAAGTAGCTTCTGCCTTTTTCTCCAGATCAATGATTTTCTCCAGGTTATAGTAATCATTCTTCTTCCGGTTTAGCAAGGTCCTAGTGCTCTTTCGAAAAGATGAGCCTTTCAGCAGCAATGCAGAGCGTACGGATTCCCGTAAGCTTTCTTTTTGCGGGACAAACAAATTGTCTATATCATGAGTAAGACAGACAGCAAAAGGTTTATTTTCCGGATATTTTGGACGAAACCCTTGTTCGAAAAGATGCTTGGAAACATGTGGCACCAAGCAATCGGTGTTCTTTGAAAAAGCACTCGAAAACCGGCCATGCTTGTCTGGCCATCGGGTGTGGTACTCTTCCCTGCAAGTATATAAATTCCAGAGGGGTGTTAATTCCGGATTATTTTTTATTGAAGCGATCATTCAGACAAAAATTAGCTGAAAAGTGAATGGATTCATTCCAGGAGGGCTCTTTTGATTGATTTAAGCGCCTCCATAATCTTGATCTTTTTTGAATTGACTTTTGAAACGGAAAGGTATGGCTTTTGTGTTGTTCCAAACGCCCTGAAAAATTCCTCAATCGGTTCAATCATTGATCCTTCGAAGTCGAATGCTAAGCCTTTGGAAGAAGCAAATTTTATCGCCTCCCATAACAGGAGCTGCATGATTCCTGTGTTTTTGCCTTCCCCGCTGATACCTCCTGCAAGGTAATAAACGGAAACTTCATCCCAAATGAAATAAGCGGTACCTAGTTGGATTTTTTCCGAATCTTCCGCAATCAAAATTTTTCTGGAGTTGTTCTTGCCAAGAGCTTCATTCAGATTCTTGAATTGGACTTCTGGAAACAAACCGCTTTTTTTTCTTGATTGGAAGCTCTTTGACAGGATACGGTACATGTTGTCAAAATCATCAGTCTCTATTACAGTAAGATTTTTTTCGGAGTTCCGGATGCGGCTTTTTACATTGGGTTGAAGATTGTCCCAGACGGACTTTAAATCACTTGTGTCAGGGATCAGGTACGTATACCGCGTAGTCTGAGAAAACCCCTTCCAGTATAGTGGCAGCCAATTGGTTATTTCATGATGCCAGTTCTGAAGATAAGAGCTGTGGGGGGGGGAGCTGGGCAAACAATTCATCCATCAATTGTTTTTCTCTTCCGACTCTGTTCTTCTTGAGGTATTCTTTGCTGAACCATGGCCCTCCGAATTGAGACAAGGGAGGCTGTACAATATTGCTATATCCCTTTATTTTTTCGATCACATAAGGCATGCTCGCAACCAACTGT
>Ga0206975_1190_pt1 | contig 14668 bp, 8 predicted proteins | sample Alteio_BWOrgHeat_81_FD_152919 | JGI IMG/M metagenome (GOLD analysis project Ga0206975, IMG submission 152919) | Enriched cells from forest soil in Barre Woods Harvard Forest LTER site, Petersham, Massachusetts, United States -... | ecosystem: Environmental > Terrestrial > Soil > Temperate forest > O... | reverse complement strand
TCTGCGTAGGAGGAAGCAATATTTCTCTTTCAAGACTTCCGCATCGGGAAAAAAAAGTAATATTCTTTCCTTTTCTATTTTCGATGAGAATTGCGACCTCTGTCTGTTCATTGAAATATGATTCGGCAGGCTTGTCGTAGGCCGTGCTTAAGAATCCCATTTCTGATGTGATTCCTCCTCCATAGCTGACGGCCAATTGTCGCTTATGCAAATCAGAAATAGGAACTTCTTTTTCTACACGATATAAATAAGGATGTGTTTCATTTTGATGGTCTGACAATCGGTGTAATGCAGAAACCGCCATTACGGAATGGAGGAAAATTTCTTTTATCCAATGATTGATCTTGTCATTCGATATTTCATTTTCATGAGAGAAGAAAGAAATTGCTTTTTCGATATCTCCCCTCATAAAGGCGTTCATGGCCCGATATAATTTTCCGGTGTAAATATTAATCGCTTCCTTCTCTGGCAAAGTGAGAGGCTCATCAATCGATCCAAAATCTTCCTCGACGGGCAATCTATCTAGGCCATCTATGTGAGGAGCTTGTAATAATTGTTTTGAAGTGAGTAAAAAATGGTAGGCATTGCATTGTTCCGGTTCAAATCGGATATGATTCCAGTTGACTTTTTTGACAATATGAGAAAAGTGGTAAATTTTCTCGTCAGAAATGGCGTAAAATTGACCATGATTTTTGAAAAAATAGAAAGAATCAAGATTGTTTAATAACTTCCTTGCCACTTCCTCTAACAGCTCTTCTTCTATTGCTTTTTCGGATGAAGAGGCAAGGGGGAAAGTACATGCATTTTGTTGGTTTTCTTCAAAAAAATGGACAATGCATTCATAATTTCCGGAATGGAAGGCTTCATATAATCGCTTTGTTTCTGTTTCTCTCCTTTCTGGGTAAAAAAATTGGAACAGAGACACAGGAGCATCCATTGCCAACGGAAATAACATGACAAACAAAGTAAAAATATTTTTTCTCACAAATTCCTAACAAAAATCATCGAATAAATAGCTTAAGTATCTATTGATTTGAATTTTAAGGAAACGCTAAATTATACCCAAATGATCTCACATTATGATGTTCTTTCTCTAAACTCCTTATATGAGTTACTAAAATGCGTATCCCTTTATCTTGGCTTAAAGAATTTGTTACTATTTCTGATTCTCCCGAAAAAATTGCTCATCTCCTCACAATGGCAGGGATTGAAGTCGAACACTGGGAAACCATTGGAGAAAATGTACGAGAGATTGTAGTAGCAAAAGTCATTACTTCTGAAAAACATCCCCAAGCAGATAAACTTTCTTTAGCCTCAGTAACAGATGGAAAAAATATCTATCAGATTGTATGTGGTGCATCGAATTGTCGAGCAGGAATCAAAGTGGCTCTTGCTCGCGTCGGAACAACTGTTTCTAATGGCAAGCACTCACTCGTCATTAAAAAAGCAAAAATTCGGGGGGTAGAATCTGAAGGGATGCTGTGTTCCGCAGAAGAATTAGGGCTCCCAGAAACAAAAGGAGAAGGGATTATTGAAATCCCAGACCACATAGAAGAAGGAACCTCCCTTGCTGAATTATATGCCGATACTCTTTTTACGATTGCACTTACTCCTAATTTGAACCATTGTGGCAGTATCATAGGCATTGCTCGCGAACTTGGAGCCTTGACAAAACAACCCGTACACATTCCCCAAAAAATTCCTAATGAAGCACCTCAAAAAACAGAAAACTATCTTAGCGTAGTTATCGAAGATACAGAATCTTGCCCTCGATATACCTGCCGCATCATTCAAAATGTACAAGTCGCTGCTTCTCCTCATTGGCTCAAGTCTCGCCTAGAAAAATGTGGTCTTCGAAGCATCAATACGATCGTCGACATCACCAATTATGTCCTTCTAGAAATGGGTCATCCTCTTCATGCCTTTGATTACGATAAAGTAGCAAAACACCAAATTGTTGTTCGACAAGCGAAAAATAATGAAATTGTCACCACTTTAGATGAAAAAAAACGAATTCTCCACCCCCCCATGTTAACTATTTCTGATTCAAACCAGCCAATTGCCATTGCGGGTGTTATGGGTGCATCGAATGCAGAAATTGATGAAAATTCTAAGACAATCATTTTGGAATCGGCCTATTTTCAGCCTGTGAGCATCCGAAAAACAAGCAAGCAACTTGCCCTGCAAACAGATGCTTCAAAGAAATATGAGAGAGGAACCGATCCAAATGCTCTCCTTACCGCATTAAATCGGGCTGTTATTCTCATTCAGGAAGTAGCAGGGGGTGAGATTTTGGCCCATCCAATCGACAGCAAAGCAAAAGAATTTATTCCCCTCTCTATTTCTTGTAGACTCAGCCGTATCCATCGAATTCTTGGCATTGGATTAAGTCGTGGAGAAGTGGAAGAGATCTTTCAACGACTTGGGTTTCCTTATTTTTGGGATGGAATAGACGCATTTTCCGTTCATATTCCCACCTATCGAACCGATATCACCCAGGAAATTGATCTCATTGAAGAAGTGGCTCGTCTGTATGGCTATGATCATATTCCCCGAAAAGGAATTCCTTATCTTCCTTCTTCTTTGCCCTCTACTCCGATATTCCTTTTTGAAAATGCAGTGCGCAATCGGTTAGTTGCGGAAGGACTTCAGGAGTTCATTACATGCGATTTAATTGGTCCGAAACTTCTTGAATGGGTGCATGACTCATCAAGCAATGAAGAAATGATTCACGTATTAAACCCGACTTCTATCGAACAATCAATCCTTCGAACCACTCTTCTTCCAGGTCTACTACAAGTGGTTAAATATAATATTGATCATCAAAATCGAGATATGGGTGGTTTTGAAATCGGGCGAGTGCATTTCCGCGAAGGAGAATCATACAAAGAACAATCAGTTGTTGCCCTCATTCTCTCTGGTTCTAAACTGTCAAAGTATTGGGATCAACCCACCTCCCTCTTTGACTTTTTCGATTTGAAAGGGCTCATAGAAAATCTCCTCGCTGAATTTGGCATTGTTCCCTCTAGCTATAAAAACATGCACCTTTCTACTTTTCATTCTGGAAGGCAAGCTTCTATCTTTGTAGGTGAATTGGAAATTGGCTCCTTTGGAGAAATCCATCCTTCTATCCAACGGCGGGTAGATGTTTCACAGCGAATATTCTTTGCTGAATGTAACCTGCATGACCTTCTCCGGTTAGCTGCACCTCTTCAGAAAATACAAAGACTCACCCTTTTTCCTGCATCCGAGCGAGACTGGACTTTGACAATCAATACCTCCATTCCTTTTGATGAAATTATACATATTATCCAAAAGCAACAATCTTCTCTCTTGGAAGAACTCTCTTTAAAAAATATCTACCGAAATGACAAGATAGGAGACGAGTTCCACAATATTACTTTGCATTTTGTCTATCGGGATAGTACCAAAACGGTTGAACAAGAAGATGTAGAAAAAGAACATCTTCGGTTGACAACAGCGGTATCAGAACAATTGCACAATTTCATTAAAATCGTCTAAACTTCGCATTAAATGATCATCTAAGGGGTGTTTTATTATGAAAACCGTATCTCTCTTCTCCCTCTGCTTTCTTCTTCTCTTATCTTCTTGCAAAAAAGCTCCTCTGGGTGAAGAGGTGATCTGTAGCACAATTCACCGTTATGGTGTTCCTATAGAGCCTCGTGAATGGGAAAACCGGGGCCAAAGCGGCCAAATCGTTTCTCTCAGAAAAGATGGAGTGACAGTCACTCGTTCCTATGACAATGGAATTGTCCACGGCAATTGCAGCTATTCCTATCCTTACCGAGAAACTGTACAAAAAAAAGAAATTTATAACCGCGGAGCCTTGCAACAAGAAATTTCCTACTTTCCCACAGGACTGCCTTCCGATCAAATCATCTATGAAAGCCCAGATGTACAATTGAGAACATTTTGGTATGAAAATGGAGCGCCTCAATGCCAGGAAAAGATCGAAAAGGGGTTGTTGTGCCAAAGCGAATATTACACACCGGAACAACATATGGAATCGCAGATACAAGAGGGATTTGGCACTAAAACCTATCGAAATAGCCACGGAACATTAGAATACATCGACCAAATCGAACAAGGGCAAACGACTTTTCGTACCCATTTCCACCCAAATGGAAATCCGGCTGCTACAGTCCCTTATTGCAATGGACTCATTGAAGGAGAGCGCCGCTCTTATTTACCCGAAGGAGAACCACTGACCATTGAAATGTGGGAGAATGATCAACAACACGGCCATACAACCACATTTGAATTCGGAGAAAGACGGGCCGATATTCCTTATGTGGAAGGGAAAATTCACGGAATACAACAAGTTTACCAAGATGAAAAAAATCTTGCGCAAGAAATCACTTGGGTAAAAGGGAAAAAGCATGGCCCTTGCTATACCTACATTGGAAATAGTCGCCAAATCGACTGGTACTTCCAGGATAGAAAGGTGCCTAATAAAGCCACTTTTGATATGCTATCCAATCAATAAAAATCTGGGTTATTGCCAGTATAAACTCCTACGAGCCTAGGTCTATTCATATACTTATTGTAAATGCATTCCTGACGAAAAATCTCAAAACGGTTATCTAATTCTTCCTTATCTTTCTCATACTTTGATAAAGCCCTTGTACCAAGAACCGTTAATGCATCGTTAAATCCATCGCACCTTAACAGGTTCATATAGTTGCTATGGTTTTTATCAAGACCCTCTTTTTCTGTAAGAAAATTTTTCAGTTGATTGGCTTCCTCTTCGGTAAGAACCTGATTGTCAGTTAATGTACAATAAGGAATTCCACATATGGCAGGACGACCTTCACCTCGAATCTGCACACTAGATTGTTTCGTGCTGAGTTGTTCTAGGGGAAGTCCTGCAAAATCATTCCAAAATGCCATTTCTTCGTCATCTTTTAGTACCCGATTGATAGGGATAAAGATAACTACCGGTAAAGTAATAAGCCATGCAGCCACCCATATTGTTATTGCTGCACCAACTGGAATGATTGCAACCGAACCTAAAATACAAGCTCCGCAAAGAAGTGTGATGCCCAATGCTACGACAATTCCAAGCGCAAGCTTTCGGATGGCTTGGTCTTTGTCCATCTCTTTCCTATTGGGTGCTCTATCATTGGATATTTCTGTCGCATATGCGACAAGTGGGTTAGGAACTTGCATAGAATTACCTTATTTTTCTAAAAGATTAATTATAACTAAAGATTATTAATAATAGTTAAAGATTTTCATAATTTGAATTTAAGTAATAATTAATCAACAGTTAATTTGAAATTTATAAGGTCTTAACTCGTTTTCGTTGTAATGGATAGTATGATTTTGTATGGGGGAGACCATATGCTTAAAAAAGATCTTATCAAACAAGTTGCCAGACTAGAAACAATGAACGATCATTTGTTGACAGAACTCACCTATATCGATCGACTCATGCGGAGCATTGGTTTTTCTAATGGCATTGAAACAGTAAAATTGACAGCGCAAGAGATCTACAATACGGAAAAGAAATCAGAGAGGAAGCCCCTCATGTAGGGGTTCTTGTGTAAGAGAAACCTCTTCTTTAGCAGCAGAGATATCAGTAATTTTTTCATTGTCAATCTTCAGGAGAGCAGAAGCTCGCAAAAATGCTTTTTGCGTGGAAAGATGGGGATGTCGCTCATCAAAAATAAATAAATTCCCCTTTCCTATCAATTGCACCATTCCAGAGTCGCTTAACACATCCCAAATTTGAGGAGTAATTCCACAAGCCAACAGATAACGACCTGAACTCATTAAATAATTATGCAGTTGTTCTAATGCTAAACAGGCAGTTGCATCAATATCTCTTGCATTTTTCAATTGAAGAATAATCACTCGTGTAGTGGTATCATCTTCAGTAATCGATTTCAAGGCACTTTGAAATAAATCGGCTGCGCCAAAAAATAGTTCCCCTTCTACTTTAATAAAACGGATTTCTCGCGGTTCTTGCTGTTGATTGTGATCAATGCTATGAAGAATTCCCGATTCATCAACCACAAACTCAACTAGCTGCGGAATCGCCGCTTTTTTGAGATACAGTGTAATAGACATGGCCACGCCCATGTAAAAAGCGATATCCAAGCTAAAAAATATACATGCTAATACTGTAAGGACCAAGACAAAAGCATCCGATCGAGTCGCTTTGATGCACAAAAATAGCTGTTTAAAGTTGACAATGTTTCCAGCCGAAATAATCAGAAGAGCTGCAAATGCAGTTACGGGAATGTGTTGAATAAGAAATCCAAATGCAAAAAACATCGAATAGACAAAAAGAGAATGAAATACTCCTGCAAGCCTAGTTTTGGCCCCATTTTCAAAATTAATTGAAGTGCGGGAAGGACTTCCGCTAATTGGCATGCCTCCTATGAAGGAAGAGAAGAAATTTCCTACTCCTAAACCAAATATCTCTTGGTTCGTAGAAAGATGTTGTCCGGAACTTGCTGCCACCGATTTACTTGCAGAAGTTGCTTCCATCACACTCAGGAGTGCAATAGCAAACGCTACAGGCAACAAATTATTCATAATTCCGGGGTCAAAATAGGGCCAATTCCAGTGAGGAATAAATCCGGTTCCCTCTGTATTCCCTACCACGACAATATTTTCAGCAAGTGACCCTATCCATGCCCAATCAAGAAACTGATTATCTCCTGCAGAAAAATAGTGGTAAGAAAAAGTAGTGAAATAGCCTAAAATAGCAACTATAGCAAGCATTAAGGCACCCGCAGGAATTTTTCGATCCATTTTTTTGAACAACAACATGAGAAAAAAGCAACTCACGCCTATTACAGCGGTAGGCCAATGCATCAACTGAAAATGAGAAAGAATGTAGACACCTCTTTCATAAAGAGAAGATACGTTAAGAGGGATCTCCATTCCCAATAAAGGAAATAATTGATTAATAACCAACGCAAGAGCAACCCCTGTAATATATCCGATAATTACAGAATGGCTGACGAAATGGGTTAATCTTCCTAATTTCAAAAATGCGGCTATTATCTGTATTAATCCCACAAGCAAACCCAATTGCGTCAAAATCTGCATGACAAGAGTTTCCTTTTCTACCCCTGTTACATCCCGATAATAGGTAAAAAGAATGCCAGAAATTCCTCCTTGAATTAAGATAGCAATCGCATTGCTAGGCCCCACAATTAAATGACGAGAAGAAACAAAGAAGGACACAATAGCAGCAGAAAAAATAGACGCATAGAGTCCAGCCGACACAGGAAGTCCCGCCACTAAGGCATAGGCCAACGCCTGGGGAACAGAAAGCATTGCTATAGAAAGACCAGCCAAGAGATCAGCTCGAAAAGCAGCCCAAGAATATCTCTCGAAATCTCGTCGAAAGCATGTCAAGGAAACTTCATCTGGAGGAATGTGTGAATAAGACATAACTTACATATAAGGATAAACAGATAAAAAATAAACTTGTTAAAAAAAATTTTGCACAAACAAGGCTGATTATAAATCTTTTTGAATTAACTTTGAATAATTATTTAAATGTTGTATATTTTGTCTCTCTGTTATTTAAAAAATTAAAAAACTAAAATGATGAAACACCTCAAAAAATTGGCAATTGTAGGCAGACCTAACGTAGGGAAATCTGCCTTATTCAACCGCATTTGTAAACAAAAAATTGCGATTACTGATGAAGCTGAAGGAGTTACAAGAGATCGCCTCTATGCAGTGACAGAATTATTTGGTTTTCTTTTTGAAGTCATTGATACAGGAGGAATTAACCCTCATTCCGAAATTCCTTTTAACGAAGAAATCAAAAGACAAGCAGAAATTGCAATAGAAGAAGCAGATACAATCATCCTAGTCGTCGATGGACAAGTAGGGCTCACACACCTCGATGAACAAGTAGCCTCCATTCTTTTGCGAACGAATAAGCCTATTTGCGTAGCCGTAAATAAGATTGATAATTACGAACAAATGCCTCTCGTACACCAATTTCATCGACTTGGTATCCCCCACCTGATCCCAGTTTCTGCTACACAAGGATGGCACATTGCAGAGCTGTTAGAAGCTGCTTTCCAAAATTTCCCAAAAGAAGTTGTAGAAGAAGAAGAGGAAATAAAAGAGGAAAAAGAAGGAATCAAAGTAGCGATTGTCGGGCGCCCCAATGTAGGAAAATCTTCTCTTATTAACTATTTATTAGATGAAGAGCGGTGCATTGTAAGTCCCATTCCAGGAACGACTCGGGATAGCATTGATGTATCCTTTACTCATGAAGAGCAATTTTACACGTTAATAGACACCGCAGGAGTGCGGCGAAAACGGGCGGAACACGAAGTGGTTGACAAATTTGCAGCTATTCGAACAGATCGAGCAATTGAAAGATCTGATCTTTGTTTGCTTATGCTCGACGCGCAAGAAGGAATGTCAGCGCAAGACAAAAAAATCGCGAACCGAATCGAAGAAGCTGGAAAAGGGTGTGTCATTTTGCTTAATAAATGGGACTTGGTCAAAGGGTTCAGAATGGAACATTGCTTACAAGCAATTGAGAAAGAAGTCCCCTTCCTTACTCACTGTCCAAAATTATTTATCTCTGCAAAATTGGGAAGAAATGTGGAAAAAATCTTTCCTCATGTTCTTGAAGTATACGAAAACAGTCAAAAGAGAATCACAACACACCAACTCAATAAGTTCATCATACAAGCAGTGCAGAAAAATCACCCTCCCATGATTACAGGAAAAAGATTGCGAATCTACTACATGGCACAAGTAGATATTCGACCACCAAAATTTATTCTCTTTGTAAATCATCCACAGCTCATGGAAGAAAGCTATAAAAAGTACATCTACAACCAATTCCGAGAAGCCTATGGTTTCATTGGGGTTCCCATTTTGCTCTATCTCAAAGGAAAAAAACAAAGAGAAAAACCCAATACCTCACCAAATCTCGCGGTTCGCAAAAAACACACAGAAGAAGAAAACGTAGAAGAAGAACACACAGAAGAAGACTTTACCACCTACGAATTTGAAAACGAAGACGAAATTTGACCTAACTTTTAAAGATATTTATTTGTCCTTTTTGTCATACACATATTTATGCTCTTTTTCATCGGAGCTGCTTATGATGATTGTATAAGTTTGCTCTTCCTTTTGTGTACCTTTCAGGAGAATTTTGATGAGCCATTCTAGATTAAACAGCAGAAGCCCAAAAATAGCATGGATTCTCTGCTCATCACTCCACCGAGGAGTATTATCTTTGTGAAAATCAGCTAACCTTTCTTCGATAGGGCCAAAAGAAAATAGAGGGTTTTCATTAAAAAATAATTCCTCTAATTTTTCTCGAAATCGATCATAAGATGAAAATAGGAGTGGCAAAAGAGATTCTAATTCCTTTGCCAAAAATTTACCGTTGTGTTGCAAAGAAATGTGCAATGACTTCCGAAGAACCTTTGCATGATCTCTCACTTCTTGTAAGAAAGCATAAGAATAGCGTAGCTCTAAGAATGTTTTATAGAAAGTCACTAATTGTTTTCGGTACTTTTTATACCCTTTTCTCAACCAATTGTAGAGGCGCAACTCCCTTTTGTGATAGGTAAATAGGTCTAGAAATGAATCTCCCCGTTGCAATTGAAGCGGTATCATTCCTATGAGAAGATCATTTTGAATACTAGAAAAAAAATCTAGACGAAACTGTGCGAATACCATAAGAGTAGACAAAGACAATTCTTCCGCTACTTGATTTTGCGTATCAATCCCTAAGGCGTTTGCTAATTTTGAGCCAAATCTCTTTTCCGCTAAAACAAGTGTGGGCAAATTTCCAAAACAGACCATGGGTAGGAGATCGCCTCCAAGCGCTACTGGGAAGGGGAGCGGAGGACTCGGTGAATGCTGCATTTGATCGACCTGTTTGTTGATATGTGAAATTGTAAGTGGAAAAGTGGTATGGATCATGTGATCACTTATACCCAAACAATTTTCTATTACAAGCTCTTGCATAGAGGGCAGGAGATGTTGAATACCTGTATCGGTAATTGCAGGAAGCTCTTTGAAATGACAACATGTCAATTGCGGCAATAAAGAGAGTTGATATAAAGAATCGTTATTGATGCTGCTACAATCATAAAAAGCAATTTTTTCTAGTGGTTTTTTTTTGGCGAGTCCTCTTTCATGTTGAATAAACTCGGGCCGAATCCGAATTGTCCGAGACGAAAAAATGGATAAATGATTTAGAAGAGGCAGTTGTTCTACTAAACATTCCAATCCTTCGTCGGTTACATAAAAACAGTTTTGAAGAAGAAGACTTTGACATCTTCCCATAGTGTCAACCAATATTTCCAAATCAGCATCAGTAGTTTGTATATTTGTTTCAAAATGAGTAGTTGTAGGGAAAAGATTGACGAGAGCCTGATAGGTTCCAGGCCAAGAAAGATATTGTGCAGTTCCAGAATAGCTTTCAAATAAAACAGCCCAAGATGGGAGAGGGGCATGTTTTAGTTTTATCTGTAAAGAAGCGCCCTCCGGAAGAGTTCGTGCAAAAGTAGGGGGGAAATAGAGAAGATTTGTGTCAAAAAGCTCTATTTCCACTGCAAGTTGCCTTCCTTGAAATAATTCCTCTAATTCAAGCCTATTGATGGCTCCTGGCCTTTCTCCACGACGGAATAGAAATTTAATAGAATTCAGACGTGGGAGTTGGTTTATTCGATTAAGACCAGATAGCGAGAGATGGGGATGATATCCGAATCGAATTTCAGTCAAATGGGGATAGTTAACCACGATTTGCTGGAGATCTCGATCTTCTAGATCTTCTGCGGCGGAAAGATCGATTTTTTGGAGGTTAGATGGTAAAGAATGCAATAATGATTGAGCCTGTAATAAAGGAATAACTACAGAAGTTCTTCTCCCTCGCCTCGATAAACAACGAAACGAACACGCATAGACCTTTTCCTCTACCAGCAGGCATGCTCTTTGCATCTTCCAAGGAACAATTTGTGGAAGGGTAATAGCAAAAGGATCTCTCTGTATATTACATCGATCCATACATTTTCGAAAAAGCTTCGAAAGAGAGGGATAAATCATAGCCAGACCAATTGCTAAAGGATAATCGCGCTTATCTACCCAAGATTCTCTAGCAGCGCTTTCAACAGCAAATATTGATAAACCAAAACAGGCAGTTCGCACAGTAAGGCGACCCACAGCAAATAGGGATAAACCAAAACAGGCAGTTCGCACAGTAAGACCACTCACCTTATCCCACAATTTTTTTGACCAATTTGTCAGTGAAGTGATTGATCGTTTGCCACACCCAGAACGTTCATTCTTTTTAGAAGAAATAATCGTTGCAGTCGATACTTTTAGAAGCTTGATCGCTTCATATAGTTCTGGAATATCCCCACCTTCCTCAGTTTGTGTAATTGTGTATAATCCATCCGATCTTTCGTAAATTTTTAGATTGCCATGAGGATAGCTGTTGATATAAGAGATGCATAGTTTTCTGAGAAATTGGAGATTGAATTGAATACTTACCCGAAAGATCTCTACGAAATTATCATCGCTAATTCTTCTAAACAATTCGAGCTGAATAATTTCTAGGAATAACTCCCAATTCGTAATTCCAAAAGCAGCTCCATACTTAAGGAGATCTTCCAAAGCCGAAAGCGTGATATCGCTATCAAATGAAAATTTAGCTAAACAAGGATGAGATATCCATTTCAGAATGGCACGGATTGCTTTTGCATCAAAAATAGTTTCACGAATATCAATACTATTGTTGTCTTCTTCTGAGGTCATCCCGTAGAGAATCTCTGAAAAATAAGCAGACTGTCTTAAAAGAAATCGACTCGCATGCAATTCCGTATCGTCTTGCTGTCCATTTTTGCATCTAATGATGACCAAATCGTTTTCGTGAGCCAATAAAGAAAAAAGCAAAGGGTAATGCAATGAAAGCCACAGCAGATCACTCGCATAATCCTCGTGTAATTGGGTTTTTGGTTTAATTAGATGTGTAAAAATTTCTTTAATTACATCATTATATTCTATGATGTCGGTATCCAATTGTTTCGAAATATAGATAAGAAGAAAAAGAAATTGCTTTTTTGGAAGAATAGATAATAAAACAGAATGATCTTCCTCATCAACACGGAGTTGCTCGCTCAATCGTTCATAAAAAAATTCTGCCTGCTTCTGCACTTCTATTAATTCTTTTGATTTGCTTTGGTTATTAAGGCAGTTTTGAATCATTGCGTTGAGCCGATTCTGCGTCAATACGTCATTGATCATTCTACTTAAAGGCCCTTCTCGATCATCTTTGATTGTTCGTAACGGTAGAGAAAGATTTTCTAATCCCGCTTCTGATTGTCTTTTGAGAAGAGTGTTGATTGTCTCAGGAAAATCTAAACGGAGAATCCGAAATCCGAGTTCCAACGAAAAAAGTTTATGCCATAATTTTGTCTTGTTTTTACAAGACTGTGCCAATGCTTGATCATAGATGTGAATGATGCGCGGGTCACTTTCTATTTCCGCTTTTTTGATCAGTGATACTAATTCTTGAGGAGTGGATGGTGGTGAAATAGGGGAAATGTCAATCCTTATATCACTACTGTCTATATCCTTAGATGAACTCACTCTTCTTCTTTTTTCTCTTTTTTTCTCCCTCATATTTTCTGACTCTGGGGTTCGATTTAAAGAGAAGTCCGATGAAAATGAAGTAAGCATCACTTTTTCCTATTGCAGATTTTTATGATTAGAACTCTTGCATAACCTCTTCTCGTGCCCGCGTGCATCCCTGCCCGAACTTACCTACGAGCCATTTTAATTAACATGAACACAATACGTATAAGCAATTCCCGACCTTTGCTTTGGTATTGCTCATCTACCAACTGCAATCGTTGGCATACATCTAACATCCCTGCACATTCAGTAGCAAATCTTTTAGCCATACGGTAAAAGCGAACTTTTTCTTCTACAGCATATTCACCAGCACCTTTGAATAAGTGTTATACTCTACTAAAAATATAAATCATCAGAAAGTTAATTTTTTCGGGCAGGGGCACCGGGACGCACGCGGGCACGAGAAGAGGTTATGCAAGAGGTCTTATCAACGAATGGAGGATATTTAGCCAAAAGCGGAAAGGAGTTCAAGGAGTTCATGTCGGGAAAACGTCTTGAGCACATGTTCATCATCGAAGCCGACAATGTCTTTCAATAGTTTTTCTTTACGTGTGATCATTTCATCGATTTTTTCTTCGAATGTATTCTTTGTAACTAATTTGAATACTTGTACTCCACGCATTTGCCCCATTCGATGAACGCGACTCGTTCCTTGGTCTTCTCTGGCAGCATTCCACCACCGATCGTAATGAATGACAACAGATCCAGCGGTCAAATCAATACCAAGTCCCGCGGCTTGTAAGGATCCAACAAAGACTTCGCACTCTGGATCGTTGTTAAAAAATTGCAGTTGTTCTTTTCGGTTTCTAGTCGATCCTCGCAAGGAAGCAAATCCTATTTTTTCTTCTCGTAAATAACTTTCAATGATATCCAACATTGCCAAATATTGAGAAAAAACGACCACTTTTTGCTCGCTTTCTCTGGCTTCGCGTAAAATTTCTAGAAAAAGTTCCCATTTTCCTGATGGATAATCTTTATAGTTTTCCACTTTATTTAAATATACAGCTGGGTGATCGCAAATTTGTTTTAGGTGTGAAAGGAGAGCAAAAATATGAAGATAAGGAACTGCTGTCTCTTTATTCTGCAACCCTTCCACAAAATGGTCTCTTCTTTGCAAAAGCACTTCTTTATATAATTGTTGTTGATAAGATAACAAATCGCAATAAGCTACCTCTTCTATTTTCTCTGGCAATTCTTTAAGAACATCTTCTTTTCTTCTTCGCAAGACAAATGGCCGAATCAAACGATTCAAGGAAATTTTTCTGTCTATGCTATGTTCCTTCTCAATTGGCTTCATAAAAAAGACTCGATACTCTGATTCTGAAGGCATATAAGAGGGAAGAATAATATCAAATAGTGATTTTAATTCTCGCAAATGATTCTCAATAGGAGTTCCCGTCAAACCTACTTTCATTTGAGAATGGAGTTCAAGCAACGCATTGTAGACCCGACTCGATTGATTTTTTGCGATTTGAATCTCATCAAAAACAGCCACTTCAAATGTAATGTCTTTAAGTATTTCTTTCTCATTTCGGAGAACTCCGTATGATGTGAGCAAAATATCGTATTTTTGATAAAAATCTTCCAATGTTCTTTTTGCACCATAAAAAGGACATACTCGCAAAGCTGGGAGAAATTGTTGTAATTTCTCTTGCCAATGATAAATAACGGAAGTGGGACATACGACCAAAAAATGCTTTTGGACTCCTTCTGCATGTGCCTTATACAGATTACTTACACTCGCGAGCAATCCCATTGCTTGGTGTGTTTTTCCAAGGCCCATGTCATCGCATAACAAAGCCGATAGACCTTCTTGATACAAAAACCAGAGCCATTGTACTCCGATTTCTTGGTATGGCCTTAAATGGCTGAGCAAACCTCCAATATTTGGCAATTCTTGTGAGTGAAGCTGTATCAAATCGGCATAGATCCGATCCGTATTTGCACGTATGTCTTCTTCCTGATTTTCTTCGAGCTGAATGGGTTCAAAGGCGTTTAATCTCAT
>Ga0206975_1178_pt2 | contig 14739 bp, 10 predicted proteins | sample Alteio_BWOrgHeat_81_FD_152919 | JGI IMG/M metagenome (GOLD analysis project Ga0206975, IMG submission 152919) | Enriched cells from forest soil in Barre Woods Harvard Forest LTER site, Petersham, Massachusetts, United States -... | ecosystem: Environmental > Terrestrial > Soil > Temperate forest >... | reverse complement strand
CGGCCTTGTATGTTTTGCCTTTGTGGTTGAGTATAGTGAACATGATATATAGGTGATTCGGTTAAGCGAACAGGTCAGAAGCTATTTTATCTGCCACTAACATACCTTCTTCGGTTAATATAAGCAACTCTCCTTTTTGTACCAGCTTGCCCGACTGCAGGTAAAACTCTGCTTCTTCGGCGCATTGTCCCGCACGTGCTGCTCCTCACGCAAAACAACTACGATGTGACGCTTCGTCAAGGAATAGAAAACGTATACACACCATTCTACATCGTGGAAAAGAAACGGAAAACCATCATTCGTAAATTTGGTCAGGAAGAGAAGGACCAAGGGCAGATATACTGTTTTGTTGGACACCTGGAGGCTGTCATCAACCAATGGGAACCAACCTTGCAGGTCGGTGAGGGAAACTACAGACATTGGATAACCTCCACTTGGTATGTTAACCAGTTTGGCTTGTCCGTTCTCATCAGTCAGAAGTTCGTGATCGCCTACATGGATGACAATGTTTTCCAAAGGAATTTCTTCTTTGTCCATGATGCGGTTACCGTTCAGGTCGATAAACGCTACAAAGCTAACGGTGCTATTGGTCTTCTTTCGGTATTTCTTAGGGATAGGAATGCCGAACTCTTTACGCACTCCGAAACCAACAAACACCCCTTGATTGACCACAGGTTTGTTGTCCTGCTCATTCGCAGTAGTGATATTCCCGCTATACAAATCGGTGCGGTTTGGCATACTTGTATTAAAGTTATAACCTACACTCACCTTGAACCTCCACCCACTGAAGGTATAGAAATACAAGTCGGGGAAAAGGCCGAAGCTATGACCGTAGTTATAGTTCTGATAGGAGTAACTCACATTGCTTTCCAGCACAAAGCGCGGATCGGGGAAGAGGTACTGATGCTGCAGGCTCAGGTAAAGCATCTGCGGATAGATGCGCTGTTGAAGCAGGGTATTGATATCGTATATGTTTTGATAACCGTAAGTATAACGCACGCTTCCTGTAATGGTGTGATATTGCATGAGGGAATAAGCAGACATAGAGAAGAACTCCGGTACTTGAGGGTAATCGGGCAAGTAGTTGTAACCTCCACGAGTAGAGAAAGAGAAACGCACATTCTTTTCCTGATTGTAAGTGTTATAGTCAAACGATACCCCTCGGTAATGCAGACGGATGTTGTTTTGGTCGGCAAAGTTATAGAACAGCCCAGGCATCATTCTGCCCATTGGCGTGTTGAGGGAATAATAGAGATAGTTATTAAAGTAACGATTGACAGTATAGGTTCCAACCACATAGGTAGGCATTTCATAAGCGATATAATTATTCTGCAATGAAAGCGAGCGTTTACCAGGCAACATGTAGCTGATACGGTCACTGTAATTGAATCGCTGCGCATTGGTGCTCGAGAAATATCGGGAAGCATAATCTACCTGTACAGTAGGTACCAGTTTTTCTTTAAGATATAAACCGCTGTAGCTGAACCCGAGCAATGTGCCGTAATGAACAGGGTTTCCGGGAAGGAACCTCAACGTAGAATGGCTTTCGGTGGCGTTAACTGAAAAATGATGGTTACGTGTTACACTGAATGTATAGCGCGCACCGAGGAAGTCTGTCGAATAATTACCAATGCGATCTTGCGTATGGCCCAAAGTACCCGTAAGCACCTGTTTGTCGGCAAAAATTCCACGATAAGTCAATCCATAGGATACACGATATGGATCAATGAGGCGTGGGGACATCGTGAAATAAGCACCGACTGTTTGTTTGTCGGTAATGTGGTATTCGCCGGTAATACCTCTTCCTGAAGCCGGGATACCGAACCCTGACCCTGCACTTACGTCACCAATCTGTACATTTCCCCAGCGGTGGTAGTATCCGAGGTAGAAGGAGCTGTTCTGGTAGGCCTTGGGGTTGTAGTAGTAACTCGAATAATTCATCTGGGTAAAGTACACCAGGCTGGCACCGTTTTCAAGCAAGGTGCTTCCACGAAATACCAGGTTCATGACTGGTTGTGCTGACAAGACATTGTAGACGTTAGCATCCATAATAACAGGAAGTACAAAACCGTTATAAGGCGACACCTTCTTGACGCTATTGAGCCGTATAAATTCAATGCGTTTGTTACGGGTAAAGCTGGTGGCTCCGTTGAGCTTGGGATCCTGGGAGTGGAAATAGAGTGAATATTTCTTCTCATCATACCGTCTGCCCGGATTGTGCGACTCTACATCCACCCTCCGGAAGTTTCGTTTTCCTTCGAAATAACTGAAGTTGAAATGCAGCGTGGTATCGCGGAAAGGATCGAGGTTGAGGTTGAAGAAACGCTTTTTCACGATCAGACCGGTGCTGTCGGTGAGGATGCTGTTTTTGCCGGTCTCACTCAATGTAAGCACGATATCCTGGTTTTCATTGCCTTCATTAAAGAGGTTTACTGCAAAAGGAACAGAAGTCTGATTATTCATGAAGTAAATTCTGCTGGAAGGGAAGATATTCAGGTCCCAGCGTATCTGTTTGATCGATGCGGTTACGAATGAGGCGCTGGCCCTTTGTTTAGCAGAAGAGTCGCGCAACACGGCGCTGATAAAATATTGGGAATTTCCTTTCAGGTTGGAGGGAATGATGCGGATAGGAATATACATCGTATCCTTCGCTTCCATGGTAAATATTTTTTCGTCCAGACTCATCACTCTCCAATGTCCTGGCAGGGTGAGGCTCACTTTAAAGCGGACTGGCTCAGAAGCGGTGGAGACGATTTTCAATACGTTGGAGACAATTTCTCCAGCTTTGAGGGTAACGTTCGGCTGGGTAAAGGAGGCTGTAAGCGTTGGTCCTTGAGTTTGAGAAAACGAAACGACAGGAGCCATACACAGGAGGGAGAGAAGGATCCCAAAAGCCGCATGTAAAATCCTGTTTGATCTACGCTTCATTGGTTCAAGGTTGTTCAACCAGGCAAAATCTAAGGCCTACCTGGTAATAACCCGGCGTCATAGCGAGACCCGGGACAAGACGGTAATCAATTGTAAACGTGTATTCGTTATAATTGGTCAAATAGCTGCCTGCACCATTTACGTTGGTAGCACAGGATCCGGCGGGTGTGAGTGCCATGCCGTTGATAATATCTATGAAAGAGCCGTTAGCAGCGGCAAAGGTTTCATACACGCCATTGCTGATAGGTGTGCCGCATCCGTTGTACACTCTAAACTGTAAGAGATTAAGTTTAGGTACAGTACCTATGGGGCTGCCATAAGTAGAAAGTTTTTCCCAATCGGTAGCCGGTGTTCCGGCTCCGGGGTTATTGTCGATATAAACACGTAACGCCCATTTACAGGCAGCGTTATTGGCAAGCACATTCAGGCGCAGGATGGTTGTACCACCCATGGTGATTCCCGATTTAATTTTATCAAAGTTGTCGAATACAAAATTGACATTTCCAGGCGTGGACAAGGTTAAACCACTGGCAGGAATTGCCTGACAGTTGGCTGTAACGGGGGGGCCACACTGGGCTTCCGAAGAAACAGGAGCAGAAAGAAAAATGAGGATCCAAATTGCTCCGGGCAGCAATGATGCTGCCCGAAGCGTTTGGAAATGAGTGAATCTCATGCAGAAGGGGTTATTGGTCCTCCAGTAAAACATATTTCACATCCATGGTGTAAACACCTGGGCGTGCAAATGCTGGAGAAACAAGTGCAGTAGATACCCCTGCGTTGGTACCTGCAGCTGGGAATACAGCTGGAAGACCTGGCAGAATACGGTAGTCCATCGCATAATAATAGATGTTTGGACCAGCAGAACCTACAGTCAGGTAGCTTCCGCCTGGAGCCTGTTGACCAGCACCGGTACCCGCTTCACCCTGAATGTATTTTTCAGCAGCTGTCGGAGGTGTGTAAGGTGTGTTAGATGCGTAAATGCTGTTCTGACCGATTACAACTGCATTAGCCGGAGCAAATGCGGTGCTGTAGTCAGCAAAACTGCCGGTGAAACCGGTGCTGTTCGCATTTGCAAAGCTCTGGTGAAGTTCGAGTGCAGAAAGCGGAAGCACAGATACGGCATTGGGGTCAGCACCTGTGTAGTACTGCATCTGGTTATCCCAGGAAGCACCATTGGTGGATGTACCCACTGCATACAAGTCCCAGTTTACGCTGGAGCTAACCGTCAGGATTGTCGCTCCGTATTTGGTAATACCACCGTAGTAGTCGGCGATGTCGTCAAATACAAAACTAATCTGGTCAGAAGTGTTCATGTTTAATTGCAGGATAGGCTGAAGATCCATCGTGATGGTCACGTTCTTCTCATCCTGTAACTGTGCGAAAGCAGAACCTGCAAGAAGCAGACCTGCCGCAAGTGGTAGGAGTCTCTTTTTCATGGTAATTGGTTTTTGATTGGTTTGAATTTACGTTGCTTAGTTGGTAATACCGGCAATGCTTCTAAGCAATACCGGGCAGTTGTGATTTATTAAAAATTGTTTTTGTCAAATAGCATGATTGGCCTCCTGTCCAATGGGATTTATGTTTTTCTGAATATAATTTAACGGTGGTTATTCTAATGTAAAGTCAAGCTCTGCTGCCTCAATATGGTCTTTGCTTCCAAAATCCATTACGCCCACGGCTGAGTATTTTCCTTTGGGCAAATCGTCGGGCAGCGGGAAATCGAATTCCCGTATAAAGCCTGGCAGTATGGTGTAGTTGCGGGCCGGGAGCTTTTTCTGCTCTCCGGTTTTCTTGTTGGTAAGTTCTACGTAGGTGGTACAAAAGCCGATACCATCGCCTTTATTGATGAGTTTCATGTTCAAGGCCGATTTCTCTTTTTCCTTTTTCACGTAAGCAAAATTGCTGATCTCAACCTGATTTACTTTTACGTTGGGCGGGTTCTGGTAGATGTATACACCAAAACCAATAGAAGGTACCACGCCCAGTGCTACTGAATTTCCTTTGCCTTTACCAGGGTCAAGCGCACCGCGTTCGGTCACCTGGTCTATCATCATAATGGTAAAAGCAGCGACTGCACCATCATCGGAATTGGGTATCTCAACTGTCACTGTGACATTCTTTGTTTCACCAGGTTTCAGCTCAATATAAGATGGGGCTACATTGACCCATTTGGAAAGACCATACTTGTAATTAGCACTCGGAGCAGCCACGGGTTTACCCTTGGTGTCCTGCATGTAATCCATAAAGGTGAGGTTGAACTTGAAGACATTCTTCGAATCATTGGTGATCTTTACGTTCTGGTGAGCCGAGGATCCCGGCCTAACATTGAAGCGAAGGCTGGATGGAGAAACGGCCACACCTAATCCGTCTGTCTTGTCGGAAATATTTTTCTTACCAGTTGAATCCGGTTTGGCAGACGCAGGAGTACTCGTCTGCCCTATACTGGAATGAGGGCTGAATAAAAGACTTGAAATAACGAAAATACTTGCATGTAGTAGTTTCTTATGCATATAGACTGGTTCAAATTAAGGCCGTCGTGCTATTGCTGCTGTATCTTATGTCCGGCTACTAAAATACAGTCTTTCAATATACATGTACTATATCCCAATATATATCCAAGGAGTATGCCTGTATACGGCGGTTTACATCCAAGGGTTTCAGGTAGGTGCAATAAACAGTTATGTATGCCACACCAATAACCTGTAATTCAAGCATCTAGTTAATTAAAAACTCGTCTAATGTTTGTAAGTGTTCGACGAATATAAGAAGAAATATCAAATTTCACCTGAGAGGCGAAATTTCTTGCTAACGGAAAATCGTTGAGATCTGGGTTTATTTATTGAGTACGATACGGAAGGTAGTTCCTTTGTCGGTTTCCGACCATTTGACGAAGATCTTACCGTCGTGGTAGTTTTCGATGATTCGTTTGGTGAGGGAAAGACCTAATCCCCAACCTCTTTGCTTGGTGGTATAGCCGGGTTCGAAAACGGTCTTGAACTTCGATTTGGGAATACCTTTGCCCGAATCGGTGATGTCGATGTATACAAACTGACTTTGATCCGAAACTTGAATGTGGATACTCCCCTGCCCGCTCATGGCATCTATAGCATTGCGGCACAGATTTTCGATGACCCAGGCGAACAAGGGTACATTCATGGGGGCTACAACCGCTGAGCCCGATTCGTTGGTGAGAGTGAAACTTACCTTGTCAGTAGTACGGAGCTTGATATAATTGACCGATTCCTCTAAGGCTGCCATCACATCTCCCTTTTCCAGTTTAGGTACCGAACCTATCTTGGAGAAGCGCTCGGTAATCATCTCAAAGCGTTTCACGTCGCGTTCTATTTCACGTACCATCTCTTCGTCAGTACCTTTCAGCTTCATGTATTCCAACCACCCGATGAGTGAGGAGAGGGGTGTGCCGAGCTGGTGTGCTGTTTCTTTTGCCAACCCCACCCATACCTGATTCTGTTCCGATTTGCGTGCCGTGCTAAACAAGGTATAGGCGATAAGCAGGAACATGCCGATGATGGCAAACTGCACAAAAGGGTAGTACTTGATTTGCTTTAGGAGGAAGGAATCTTCGTAAAAAATATAGTTGCGGGTGCCGTTGCCAAAGTCCACCGTAATTACATTGCTTTTGGAGCGCATGGAGGCGATGGTTTCTGTGCGGTAAGCGGCACTTTTCATCTTCACCGAGTCGAGGTTACCGAAAGCGATGACTGTTTGCATAGAGGAGTCGGTATACACCACAGGCACCGATGCTGAGTTAACGGCTACCTCGTTGATGAACGACTTGATGAGGCCGTTGATTACATTCTTGAGGCTGCTGAATACTTTTGAGTCTTTGTAATAGAGGTAATCTTTCTGGCCGGCATAGATGTCTATCACGATGGGGGGGTATTGCTTCCTCATCGTATCGAGTTGCTGCTTGAGCCAGCTGGTGTCTTTGGCTTTGACTGGATCGAGGTTTCTCCAGGACGTGATTTTGCCTTTCATGTCGGTTAAGATCACGGGCACCTCTTCATTGGTCTTGATGACTTCCAGGATAAAGGGGTTGACATTTGTTTCTTTACCCAGCTCTTTGGTGGCTTCGGCCCAGAGCTCTACTTTCTTACGTTCGGATACGGAGATCGTTTGAAAGATGGAATCGGTGCGAAGTATGAAGTTGGCTTTTTCGCGGATGGCGTTGGCCCAGAGGCGGGCTTTGCCTTGCTCGTCAGCGGCTATCTTATCTACCAGGCGTATGTTGTACCAGAGCGACACGCCGATGATGGACATGGCGGCTACAAATAACCACAGCTTCCAGCGTTGTTTCTGTGTATAGATGCTCATCCGCGTGCTGTTTAGGTGTCAGTCGTTCACTCAAAAATCTCCGTCGTCGGGTTTGGTATCTTTCTTTTTCTTGGCTTGCTCGTCGTTGTCAAAGTTGATGGAGAATTTATCACCCTCTTTCTTCTTTTTGTCGGCAGCATGTTTGGTGGCGAGGGAATCGTGTTTGAATACACCGAATTCCTCGTTTAAGATGCCTTTCAGTTTTTCCTTTTCATCCTTACGTTTTGCAATGCGGTCGTCCTTGGCCATCTTGTGGTCGTAGCTAAGCTTGGGGTTGCTGATTGGGCCCTTCATGCATACATACAGGCGGAAGCGGTGCTTGTCTTCGTTGTCTTGCTGCTCAATGAAGTCAGAGCTCTCTTTCCGGTTTGCTTTGGCTTTGGCGGCGAGAATTTCGGACAGGTATACGGCAAAGACATAATCGACATTCTCATCAAAATCCTGGCTACCGGATACTTCAATGTCCAGGGCATTGGAGTTCACCTGTGTTTCCGGGAAGCTAAGCACCCGGTTACGGATGGTAATGGGGGTAGTGAGGTTTGCAAACTTGAGGTCTTCCAGCTCGTTGATGCTGATGAATTTGGCCATTGCTTTCAGCGACTCCAGCTTGATGAGTTCTCCGTTAACGATGGTCACATCACAATTAACGAGGAGCTTGGCGGTGTTCATGTTCAGGTCGGCGCTGCAGGGTACAGACATCTGCGCATGTGCGGTGAGCAATCCTTTTACATTCTTATCCATGAGGGTGTTTTGCCCGAAGTTCTCCATCTCGGTAAACATCTTCGTCACGTTCACACTCTTCAAATTGGCATCCATGGTTACTTTCAGCGAATCGCTGCGGGTACCGTCTATATCTCCTTTAATGGTGATGCTGCCATCCATCGTTTTGAAGGTAAGCTCGTCGGCATAGAGGTGCTTGTCTTTCAGGCGAAGTACGCCTTGCAGGTCGCTTGCTTCAAACTTGCGAAAGCTGAGGTGATCGATCTGGGAATGAAAGGTCAGGTCGAGGTATTTGTTGAAACTTACTTTGTAAGCGGGGTCGTTCTTGGTAGCAGTGGTGTTGGCTTTATCGCTGAGCAGGTCGTTCAGATCGATCTTCTTCGACTTCAGTGTTACGTCAACCACGAGGGGCTCGTCTTTCAGAAGCAGCCAGGCAATCATGTTCTTAAAAGATCCATCCACCACAAAATCGCTGTGAGATACTTTGCCTTTGAAGTCGGCCACGGCAACATCGTTGTTGGCCAGGGAGAGTCGTCCGCTAAAATCGTCAAACTTCAAATTGTTTTTGCGCAGGCGCATGTTCACATCCGAAAATACGAGGCTTCCGGATGTCTTGTCTTCGTTTACAAAATTACCCACGTCTTTACGGATATGCCCGGAAAAGGAGGCATTCAGCTTCATCACTCCGCTCAGACTTTCGATGGTATCGATGCGGAGGAATTTCTGCAGCTCGGTGAGGTTGACGATGCCTTCCATATGTGTATTGAGCATGGGGTTGCTAAAGTCTTCCATCTTAAAGTCGCCCTTGATGTTGCCTTCGGGGAGGTTACCCGAAAACGAGGTGATGTCGAGCATGCCTTTGCCGGCACTGTTAAACGATCCTTTCAACTCCACATTCTTCATCGTTAGGTTCTCCGCCGTTTGTTTGATCTGCCCTTTACTTATCCCAAAGCTGGCCTGAACGGTAGGTGAATTCTTTTTGTCAAGTGTACCGTTGATATCAGCCTGAAAGTAGAAGTTGCCTTTGCTGTCGAACTCCTCGATGTCTTTCTTGTATTTGCCAGGCAGCCAGGAGCAGGCCGATTTGATATCCATATTCTTGCCCCCTATGTTCAGGTGAATGATGTCTTTGGCGGCTTGGTGATCTACACTGCCTTTCAGCTCGAGCACCAATTTGTCCAGCTTCAGTTCGGACTTGCTGATGGCATATTTCGTTCCTTTCACATCCAACTCGGTCTTGATGGCAATGTTGCGGTGCTGGAGCAGAGTTGTTTTGCCACTGATGAGGTGGTCAACAAACATCTCCAGATCGGTCTTCAAGGTATACTCATCACTGCTAAACATTCCTTTGAAGGTGGCGTTGCTGATGGTAAGCACATCGTCGTCCTTGGTTTGGGCGTTGCGGTATTCGAGCTTGACGTTTTTCAGCTTGATTTCATTCAGGGCAAAGCCGCTGGTATCTTTCTTGGTGGCACCAGTGGTGTCTGTAGAAGGTTTCAGGAAATGGAAGTTGTCCTTGCCGTTCTTGTCGATCTTTATTTTTACGTCCAGGTCTTTCAGGTAGATCTCCTTCACCACATAATGCTTATTGAAGATGTCGCGGATGTTGAACTCCAGCGATACTTCACCCGCTTTGAACAAGGTATCCTTCTTCTCATCGGGGATGGCATCGAGCACCTTAATGCGGTGAAAGTTCACCGATGCATTGGGAAAGCTGCTGATAACGGAAAAGGTAATGTCGGAAGGGGCTACTATGACCTGTGCATTGAGTTGCTCGTTGAGCTTGGAGACGATGAGGCCCTTGGCTTCGTCTTCGAACTTCCAGGCGATGATGACGCCGGAGAGAATGGCCAGGAGGAGCAGGGAAAAGATTACCAGGAAGATGCGTTTGATGAATTTCAGGGGACTGAATTTCTTTTTACTTCCTTTAGAAGCAGGCGCACCTGCGGCGGGTTGTGCCGAAGGAGCGGGGGTTGAAGGAACTTCTGCCATGGTTTTAAAACGGAAAATTTGATTGAAAAGTATAGTTTATTCTCCTGGCACCATCTTCAGCATGGATATTTCCAGGGCGGTGAGTAATCTCCAGCGTCCGCGGGGGAGGTCTTTCTTGGTGAGGCCGGCGAAATATACGCGGTCCAGCTTCACTACGGTATAACCCAGCTGTTCAAAGATCCGGCGCACGATGCGGTTACGACCCGAGTGTAGCTGAATACCTACCTCGGTCTTGTCTTTGCCATCGCCCACGTAGCTGATCTCGTCGGCTTTCACCGGTCCGTCTTCCAGCTCAATACCGTCGGCAATCTTCTGCATGTCGGTCTTCGTGAGGGCTTTGTCCAGGGTAACCTGGTATATCTTTTTCACTCCGTAACGTGGGTGGGTAAGCTTCTTGGTAAGGTCACCATCGTTGGTCATGAGCAACAGGCCGGTGGTATTTCTATCCAGACGGCCTACGGGGTAGACACGTTCCTTGGTAGCATTCTTGATGAGTTCCAGCACGGTTTTCCGTTCTTCCGGATCGTCCATGGTGGTGATGTAATCTTTGGGTTTGTTGAGGAGCACATACACCGCTTTTTCGCGGCGCAGCTTCTGTCCGCCGAAGTTGATCTCATCGCTTGGCGATACTTTAAAGCCCAGCTCGGTCACAATCTTTCCGTTGACGCTGATGACACCCGTTTCAATGAGCTTATCGGCTTCGCGGCGTGAACAGACACCGGAATTGGCAATGTATTTATTCAAACGGATCAATCCATCGGTATTTTCTTTGGCTGGGGTAGCAAAGCTTTGCTTTTCACGAAAAGGCTTGATGACGCGCTCTCCCCTACTATCGCTTGACTTGTCTTTTCCGGCGAACTTGTCTCTTCCCTTTTCATAGGGACGGGCAGGACCGCCTTTACGAACATCCCTACCACCTTCGCGTTTTTCAAACGGCTTGCGTTCGGTACGGGAGGCTTCGTAAGGTTTCTTCTTGAATGTACGCTCTTCGCGTGGGGCACTGTCTTCGTTGCGGGGTCTTTCCCGGTCGGTTGAGGAGGCTGGGCGGCGACCGGCATATTTATCGGTAAATGAAGGCTTGTCGCTACGGTCTGAATCTTCCCGTTTGCCAAAGCTGCGTTTTTCGCCCCAGTCTTTCTTCGCTGCGGCAGGACGCTCGGGGCGGTCGCCGAATTCTTTTTTCTTGAAAGGTTTGTCTCCGTAGGAAGGCTTGTCCTTGCTAAAGGGTTTGTCTTTAGAGAAGGGCTTGTCCCCGAATTCTCTCTTCTTGAAGGGTTTATCCTTGCTAAAGGGTTTATCGCCGAATGCTTTCTTCTTAAAAGGACGGTCGTCTCCGCTTTCTTTCTTATCGCCCCATTCCTTCTTCTTAAAAGCAGCTTTGTCCCCAAAAGAGGGTCTGTCACCAAAGGCTTTCTTCTTAAAAGGACGATCGTCCCCACCCTCTTTCTTATCGCCCCACTCCTTCTTTTTGAAGGGTTTATCCCCAAACGAGGGTTTGTCCTTACTATAAGGTCTGTCTCCTCTTGGGGGTTTGTCGTCAAAGGAAGGCTTGTCTTTGCCAAAGGGTTTATCCCTGTAAGGGGACTTGTCCGCGAAAGGGGCTCCTTTGTCGGATTTAGACTTTCGTGGGGGCGCTTCGCCTACACGGGTCCTCCGGTTTCTAGGGGGCTTTTCATCTTTATTGGATTTGTTCCTGCGGACGGGCTCAGACATGGTTATTGGATTTTGCTGCAAAGATAAGGAAATAGGGGTAGGGTTGGAGGTTTCTGTGAGGGGGATGTCGGTTTCTTGGGTGGGTGACATCTATCAAGGGCCTTTGCGCACTAGCCTTCCCAATGCTTTCTTCTTTTTCCCTTGATCGAAAAAGAAGCAAAAAAATCAAGACGGCAGAATCCCAACCGCACGGGCAATGCGGCATCGTCTGCCGTCAGAGCTCCCCGCTCGTCCTTGCTTGGAAGTAATCTTCAAATTCAGCCTTCCTTTAGGGTCTTCGTTTTGCTCGACTACATCATGGGGTAAAAAGCATCCTCTAGGTGCCTGATCTCTTGTTTACCGCTGATGACTCCTATTATAATGATGTCGAAGCGGACTTCTTCTTTCAGGCTGTTGAGTTGGATGTAGGCATTGGCGGCCTGGATGAGGCGGCGTTGCTTGTCGCGTGTGATGGAGCGCTCGGCTTCTACCAGGGGCGAGCCGGTGCGGGTTTTTACTTCGACTGCAATAATAAAGTTGTCTTTGTGGGCGATGATATCAATCTCGTACCTGCGGTAACGCCAGTTGAGTTCAAGTATGGCATAGCTTTTGCCTTGGAGGTAAGCAGCTGCAGCTTTTTCGCCTTCTTCACCCAGTTTTAAGTGTTCAGACATGTGAATACCGTTTATTTACTATTTTAGTACCCGAAACAGATCATCCACCGTTCATAAACCCAAGACCCATGTTTAAAAAACCTCTACTCTATTTAGCTTTTGCACTGGCTGTTCCGGCTGTTATGGGCGCTCAGTCGTTCGAAGGAGTTATCGAATTCAAGCAATACACGTCTAAAGATACGACGATGAATGCCTATTTCGTAAAAGGAAACAAAGTAAAGCTCGACCAAATGGGCAAGACTTCGCACAAAGCAGAAGGCTCCTTCCTGTTCGACCTCAACACCAACAAAATTACCGGCCTCAACCACAGCCGTAAAGTATACGACAACGTTGCCGTGAACAAAAATCCAGCAGCCAACAAGATTGATACTGTCATCAAACTGAAAGATACCAAGACCATCCAGGGCTTTAAATGCACCGGATACACTGTAAAGTCAGCAGCCGACAATACCCAGATTACCTTTTGGCTTGCAGCAGGTAATTTCAATTTCTTTGCTCCATCTGTTGTACTCTGGAATCGCAAAGACAAATCATCCGTTTACTTCCGTGCCATCAAAGACACCAAAGGCATGTTCCCTATGCTTAGCATAGAAAGCGACATGAAAGGAAAAGAAGTTGGCAAACTGGAAGTAACCAAAATTGATAAGAAGACCATTGAAGATGCTGCTTTGGAAGCACCTAAGGATTATAAGAAGTTTGAATAGGGGTCAATGTCTCCTTCAACAAAAAGCCCCGACAGGATGTTGGGGCTTTTTTTATTGTCTGAAGTGCTTGTATTTTAACTACTAAGGCTTGTGCGCACGGGCTTAGTGAACCTTAGTGATCTTAGTACTTTAGTGGTTGTTTTCAACGCCTGGCTCCTACCATGCGCATCAAATAAACCGGAACGATTCCACTATCTTATCGGTTACCGCTTTGTTGAGCAAGTATTTTTGCACCACAGATGTCGTGGTAAGCTTATAAACCGTTCCGTTTTTCAGGAAGATAATAGATGTCCATTCCAGCTGCAAGGATGCCGCAGTAGCCGTACAATGATATTCCATGGCTTTGTTGCCTTTGAAAACAATTTCCTTTTTGGACTTGACTTTAAAGTCTTTGAATGTCTGGCTTTGTTGCAGGTTTTCTTCATACTTCTTGCAGTAAGCTGCGACATTGGGCGACTGGTGATCCACCTGCACATCAACGGTTGACATATACGTTATTTCCTTCCCGGCAGGCTCGCTCACCAAGAGTGCATAGCTGTCAAAATTCCGCACGACCCATTCTGTTGGACAATCCACTGCTATTTTTTCCTTTTCGTTGCTGGCTGATTTAACACTTTGGCTAAATGCAGTTGCTTGGAAAAGGATGAATACAGTTACCGACGCAAATACATTTCTTATTGCTTTCATTGATTGAGAATTTGTTTTAACACCAGACTATGCACAGTTGAACTAAATAAATACCCTTTAATTAATCATCCGCAAGCAAAGGTGAAGATCATCCGCATTTTACTTTCCGTGAAAGATAATACTTATTTGGAGTTACCGGGACCAAGGCCCGGACGAATGCCGTAAGCTACCTGGCGAAATGAAAAACAACTACTGTACAACCACTAACAACCTCGTACGAACAACGCACGGGGTTTGTTGTTCTACATCTGTCACCTGCCGGTGTTCATTCGCCTTTTGTTTATCGGAAGAGGATGGATGAGCATCGGAAATCGTGGAATGTGCATGCTCATTGCGCTTTTGTTAATGCAAAGTTGTTTAATGTCGACTTACATTCGTTCTTTTACGATGATACTTGAATCGATGTAAGTGTTAATTCAACGATTGTTCATGCACGGAAGACGAATGTGAGTCGACGGAAGACCAATGTGCATGCATGCTCATCTGATGTGCACTCACATGAAACGAATGTACGTTCCATAAAGACGAATGTAGCCTTACATCACTCCTTTTTGCAAGCACAAAAGCATTGTTTTTAACCTCACAAAACGATTTTGCATCAACAAATGCATTCCTGGCAGCCTCAAAAGGCATTTTATGACAAAAAGACAAAGAATGTAACTGCTAATGAGGCGTACGGGAGCTTACAAGAAGCGTGCGTGGATTAACATCAGGCGAGTGTGCATTAACATTAGGCGAGCCGGCACTTGCAGTGATTTTTACACTGGCTGATCCATTTCGCTGCCCACGGGCAGATCTTTCATGCTTACACTCCAGCCTACCCTTCAATCAAGATGACACACTAAAACTAAAACCGGAGCAAACAAGCACTGCTCACCTCCACTTTCACGTCCTTACCCAGTATCAGTGGAAGGTTACGCACAACATGCCCTGCCGGAAAATCAAAACAAACCGGATAGTCATAGTCCTTCACGGCATCCAGGATAATCTCTTCTGCTGTTTTACCA
>Ga0206975_1189_pt1 | contig 14824 bp, 6 predicted proteins | sample Alteio_BWOrgHeat_81_FD_152919 | JGI IMG/M metagenome (GOLD analysis project Ga0206975, IMG submission 152919) | Enriched cells from forest soil in Barre Woods Harvard Forest LTER site, Petersham, Massachusetts, United States -... | ecosystem: Environmental > Terrestrial > Soil > Temperate forest > O... | reverse complement strand
TATTACTGCTACTGAGACCAAATATGCTGCTTTTACGTTCCTGCCTTATGCAAAAATTCTCTATATAATCATCCATTGTGTGGGCGGTAGCCAGGTGGAATATGCCGTTTGCTCTGCAATATTCGGTCATCAGGGTATAACGCCCATTGCGTGCCCGTTCCTGTAAATTAGTGAAATTATTCTCGTGATTCCAGCTAAAAACTGTGCATTTAATACCTAACTCACGACTTAGTTTTTGTACATATTCAACCTCTGACTTAGACTGGGGGCGTAAGTGGTGATTGACAGTTAGAGCTGTAATGTCAATTCCCTGTTTTTGTGCCCAGTTATGCAAGAGAATTAGCAATGCGATGGAATCTACCCCTCCGGACACTGCTACTGCTATTTTGGTATAAAAACGTTGCGGTAATAACGTGATGGCATCCAGTAGTTTATTAATATTATGATGGAATTTTTCCTTTAGCATTACGGTAGTCCTGGTTATGGCATTTAAGGTGCTACATTAGCGTCATCCCCGCGTAGACGGGGATCCAGACATAAAACCCGTAGGTTTTTTTATAGGTTTTAGCTGGTACCGAAATGACGTTTTCTGGATTCTCGCCTGCGCGTGAATGACACCTGCCGTTTTTTTTCAGATTTAGAATTTTAGGTAACATTTATAATTTAATTGCAATTGGCATGAAATATTAGTATATGAAACTTTTATAGTTTCAACAATATTTTATGGCTTTAATAGTTCAGAAATTCGGCGGCACTTCCCTGGCAGATATAGCCCGAATCAAGGCTGTAACAGCCATTATTAAAGCAGAAATTGCCAATAATAATCAGGTTATCGTAGTCGCTTCTGCCATGGCAGGAGTCACCACTCAGATCATAGCCTTGTGTAGTGAATTATCAGGCTTGAATGAACATAAAGCTATAGCAGAATACGATAGCGCGCTTTGTAGTGGAGAGATTGTCAGCTCCAGTCTGCTGGCTTTAAGTTTACAAACAGAGGGGATTGAGGCTAGATCAGTTCTAGCCTGGCAATTGCCTCTAATAACCAATTCCAGTTATAGTAAGGCTTTAGTGGAGTCTGTAGATATTAATCTATTGAAAGAATGTTTGGAGCAGGGTATTGTACCGGTTATAGCCGGGTTCCAGGGGATTACCAAGCATATGCGCAGTTCCACGCTTGGCAGAAACGGTTCAGATACTACGGCTGTTATAATAGCCAGTGCAATGCAGGCGGCCAGGTGCGATATTTATACGGATGTCGATGGGGTATTTACAGCTGATCCCAGGATAATACATGATGCCAGGAAACTGGATCACATAAGCTTTGAAGAAATGCTGGCTTTTGCTTCATCAGGGGCAAAAGTCCTACATCCCCGTAGCGCTGAAATAGCCATGCGTTATAATGTTGAGGTTAGAGTATTATCATCTTTTAATGGTGAAAATAGCATTGATCAGAAGCAAGGTACGTTAATAACTTCTCAGGATAAAATTATGGAAAGCAGAACAATCACCGGCATAACTTCCAATAAAAATTTGTTGCAGCTGGTTATGGAAAATGCACTATCAGATAGTCGGCAAATCTGTGATGCTTTGGCTCGGCATGATATTCATATAGAGTTTATGAACACCAATCCACTGTCTTTTATCATACCTTTGAGCGATATTGAAAGAGTAGAGAAAATAATTGCCGGTATGGAAGGTGTGATCATAAATACGGATATATCTTTCGTTTCTATAGTAGGTTATGGTATTAAAAACGATCCCGGGCTGGTAAGTGAGGTTTTAGCAAAATTATTTGAGGCAGGTATAAAGGTCAGCATGCTGCAAGTCTCAGAAATTAAAATTTCCTTGCTGGTGAATGATAAGGATACTGAAAAAGCCGTGCAGGTGTTGTCTGAGCTAGTAGATTAGTAAGGTTGTATGCAAGGAACACTTAGTGTGTACCTTGCATACAAGGTATAGTTAAGTTTATTATGTAAAAAATACTTTAGATCAGTAATTTTTATAGTTAATTTAGGTCTCCATATTGAAGTAAGACATCAACATTTCCCAGATATTCAATATTGTCGTTAATTCCCTTTAATATTCTGTTACTAAGCTCTATGTATAAATTCTCAATTGATTTGTTATCATAGAATGACACAGACTGCTTTTCTTTTATATACCTCCTCAGTATACTATGCAATATACAGGAGAATGATTCTATTAATTGACCATGATCAACAGGAGTTCCATCATCAGATACTAGATCACCGGCACCATAAAAGGATATTTCCAGCTAGTCCGTTAATATGTTTGTAAATCGGTTGGGGTTAGGGAAGGATGATAAGTGTCTTTCACCGGGCTGAATCGTTGCATTGCATTCTTCAACATGCCTAGAAAATTTTCCTGCGTGGGCTCTAACTTTATTTGCTGATATGTGTAGTGTCATAAATAACCGTAGATTAATTTAGTAAACACATATCAACACTTTTGCAACAAGGATGCAAGGGTTTTTTATGACAATGAAAGTATTTCCTAAAAAATATAGGTGCAACAGATTTTTAGGCATATTGTATGATGTCATACCGGCGCAGGCCGGTATCCAAACACAAAAGTCGGTGGCTTTTTCAAAAATTTTCAGCTTACACTATTTCTGGATTCCGGCCTCCGTCGGAATGACACCGCGATACACCTTTCGTTTGTTAGCACCTGCCATTAGAAATATCGGATATCATTAGTCCTCTGCCTGGAACACGGCCAACAACACCGAGTCCTTCATCTTTGGATTGACGAAATGTACCATATGGGTGCTATTTTCAATGGCTGTTATTGCTGCTTTGATTATGTTGCTAATTTTAGGGTTGGAACTTCTGGAATTCAAAATTTTCTGAAGCATGTCAATATCCCTGTAAGTCAGATCCTTACTATCTAGTATCCTTTCTTCGCATGGCAGGATAAGATGATCGGCATCCAAGGCTGAGGATACTATTGCAGTAGTCAGATTAACATCTAGCAAATGCGTTCTACCGTTTTCGTCTGAAGCTATAGGTGATATTACCGGAATAATGTTATTTTCTTCAAAATTCATCAAAATTTCCGGATTGACTATTATAGGTTCGCTAATAAAGCCGATATCTATAATATCCGGTTCGGATACTTTCTTATATAAAAGCTTGGATTTTTTAGCCTGGATTAGATTGCCGTCCTTGCCTGAAATTCCCACTGCATTGCATCCCAGACTACAGAATTTGGACACTATCAGTTTGTTAATATAGCCTGAGACCACCATTTCGATTATCTGAGTGCTTTTATGATCTGCTACTTTGGTATTATTAATGATTTTTTCGTCAAAGCCAAGGGATTGAAGTATATCACTGACTATACTGCCGTGATCGTGCACAATGCAAACTCTGGCGCCGCAGCTATTTATTAGATGTACGTTTTCAGCAAAATTAGTCAGTAATTCGTCGTTATCAATAATCGCTGCCGATAATTTGATAACCAGAATCTTATCTTTAATCCTGTTGCTGAAATCTATAACATTCTTGATTAAGCCGGCAGGGACAACAGCTGCAGTGTGCGGCTGCTGATATTCCTTCTGTTTAGGATCAGACATATTTTTTAAAACTGGTTTTAAGAGTTCTGACACCTTCTTTTCTCCTGCTGCTTGTGTATATTACATTACATTGACAGTCCAAACTTGCAAGTGAATTCTCATAAAGCCCTATTGCGGCGTCCGATAAATTTACCTGATCTGTCTTAGTAAAAACTATTTGGAACTCTCTGTTGTATAAACGTAAAAGTTCTATTACCTTTATATCATTTTCCTTTATGCCGCGTCTAGCATCAATTAACAAATTTACTAATTTTAAATTAGGACTATTAGCTAGATACCAGGTTATTAACCTTTCCCATTCCTGTCGAACAGAGTCAGGAACTTTAGCAAAACCATAGCCCGGTAGGTCTACCAGGATAAAATGGTCAGCTACGGAAAAGAAATTAATTTGCCTGGTGCGGCCTGGGGTGTTGGAAACTTTGGCCAGGCTAAGCCTTGAGCAGATGGCGTTTATCAAGCTGGACTTCCCAACATTTGACTTGCCGATAAACGCTATTTCCGGCAATGTAAGCTTGGGTAGTTGATTAACCTTAGCAGCGCCGGCAATAAATTTAATCTCTTGGCGAAATAGCCTGTCAAACGCATCAGCTGCCATATTGTAACCTTTTCACATTGAGAGCCACCGTTATAATATCAACTATTAGCCTTATCCAGCTTATTTATATAATATTGCTGTATAATAGACAGGATATTGTTCCATGACCAATAAATCAATAATCCGGCTGGAAAACTACTAAACATCACCAGAAATATTAATGGCATGAAGCGCATCATTTGGGCTTGCATAGGGTCGGCAGGAGCCGGGCTCATCCTTTGCTGCAAGTACATACTCAGCGCCATGATAATAGGCCAGGCCCCTATGCTCAGGAAGCCGGGTGGCGTATATGGTAAAAGGCCAAACAGGTTAAATATGGAAGTAGGATCAGGAGCTGATAGATCTTTAATCCAGCCAAAAAACGGCGCTTGGCGCATCTCGATAGTAACGTATAACACTTTATAAATAGAGAAGAATATCGGAATCTGGATAAGCAGAGGCAGGCAACCGGAAAACGGATTAACCTTCTCTCTTTTATAAAATTCCATGGTCTCCTGATTTAATCTGGTTTTATCATTGTTGTATAAATGCTTTATCCTATCAATCTCCGGTTGCAACTCCTTTAGCTTTTTCATGGATCTATAAGATTTGTTGGCTAAAGAAAATAAAGCCAGCTTTATTAAGATAGTGACGATTAATATACTAATACCAAAATTCCCGACATAATCGTGAAAAAAATTCAAGGCGGTAAAAACCGGTTTGGTTATCAGGTAAAACCAGCCAAAATCAATAGCACGGTCAAATAGTTCGATGTTATATAGTTTTTCGTATTTATCCAGTAGGTCAACCTTTTTAGCCCCGGCAAAAAGTCTATGAGTAACGCTAATCTCCTCATCTGGTTCAACGATTTTGGCAGGAGCAATGAAATCAGTTTGGAATTTGTCAAACCCGCCATTGAGGGCATAATTGAAATTTGAGCTATAGGTGCTATTTCTATCAGGTACAAAAGCTGTCAGCCAGTATTTATCGGTTATGCCAAGCCAGGCAACGCTGGATTGCAGGAATTTTTTGCTTTTATCATCTTTTAGACTATCATAAGAATATTCCTCCAGCTTACTGTTAATAACGCCAATAGGTCCCTGGTGCAGTATATTGACAAGTTTTTCATCGGAATGATAGTTACGATTAAGCAGACCATAATGCTGGATAGAAATTGGTTTGGTACTTTTGTTTACCGTGGTCTGTTTTACGGTAAACAAATAATCTTCATCCATATTAATATTTACCAAAAATTGTACACCATCCGGATTAGTCCAGGAGAGGTTTACAGGTTGTTTTGGTGTTAGTTCATTGCCATCGGTCTGCCAGAGCGTATTACTATTGGGGACATACCCTTCAGCATTGCTGCTAAACCATCCTATTTCAGCAAAATATGATTCCTTGCTTTGAGCAGGTGAAAATAATTCAACATAATTGCTATTTTCGGACAAATCTTGTTTGTATTTAAGAAGGGTTAGGTCGTCAAAACGTAATCCTTTTAATGAAATGGAACCTGAAAGGGAAGGGGAGATTATTTTGACGCGCTCGTTATAGTCTATAGCTGTTTGCCTATCCGGTACTACCGTGGCTGCTGCTTGTTCCTTTTTAAGTTTTTCAATCTGCTGGTCATAGGTTTTTTGCTCCTGTGCCAGTTTTTCAAGCTTTGGACGCTCATAAAAATATTGCCAGCCAAAGATTATGCCTATGGAAATCACCATAGCAGCTATCAGATTTGTTAGATTATGATTCATTTTGTACAAAATATATACTTTCTTTTAAACGTTTGTATAAGATTTGCACAAAATAATCAAGCAGTCTATTGCAAGCCCTGCTGTTTATTTGGATCTGACTTTATAGCCGGCACCGATGCTTTGCGAGCTCCGTCTTCATGTACTTCTATTGATGGAGCTTGTTGTACAATGTTTTTTGCCTCGTTCAGTTTTTCCGGGTGAAGTTCTTCTATAGAAATTGATTGCGATTTGCTTAGGGGGTTACTGCCTTTTTCTTTATTAATATCAGGAGCCGGTTTTATATGTTTGGCAGCCTCCTGCACATCTGGATGTCCTGATAGTTCATTTTTTCGTGCGTTAGGATTTTCGGGTTGTTTTTCTGCAGCTTTATTGATAGCAGAGTTGGCCTGATTCTGTAGAACCGCATTCTCATGGTCTCTTTCAAGTTCTTGCGGCGTTTTTTGCAGTACTTTTTCTACTTTCTGATAATTTTCCATTGCCTTGTTATGTTCAGCAAGCAGTTTTTCTTGTTCTTTTGAAACTGCTAGTGCTTCCCCAACTGCTTTGACGGCGTTACCTGCACCGTCCAGTACAACAGCAGCATTTTGATCTAAAGATTTGCCGTTCCACGCTTTGGAAATTGCATTGCCCACCGTGCCTGCTGCGGCCCCGGCGGCTGCCCCGAACGGTCCTGAAGAAAACCAACCCGCGCAGGTTGTAAGCATAGTGCTCAAGCCCGTATATTTAGCGGCTATATAGCCGCCGCCGCCTCCTAAAGCTGCTCCTCCGGCCAGACAGATTGCCGCAGCGGGTATTAACCCTATGCCGGCAGTGGCTACAACGGTAGTAATAAGACCGACACCGATTACGGCACCGATTACCATACCGGCTATGGCGCCGGTACGTTCAGGATGAGCAAAAGCATCTGCCGCTTTGTGCAATAATTTTCCGGTTCCCTGCAGGAGATGACCTAGTCGGCTGACAAGCCATGGCCTATTGCTGGCGTGTTTTATATCATTGCCGCGTTGTTCTTCCTGGCTAAAAGAGACCCCTTCTTGACCATTTTTCATTTCGCCTTCAACGGTCTCAACACCTTTATTTTCATGTGCATAGAAAGCCTTATCAACTTCGGCTCCATCTACCTTGGCATGTTCCAGGTTTGATTTTTCTATCTCGACTGCTTGCATTTTTGCATTACGGGCGTCAAGCTGTTTTAATATACATTCCCGGAATCTGGAACCTTGCAAGTCGGCTTCTGCAAAGGAAGCCAGGGTAAAATCCGCTTTTTTGGCCTGAATATCTTTCATAATGCTTTGTTGAAGCCCGGCGCCTTGAGCGTTCACGCCGTCTAATATACTACCGCTACAATCCAGGCCTTTAGCTTGGGCATGCGCAATGGTAGCACCTGTAAAATTTGCAAATCGTGCTGTGGCACCTTCCAAAGTTGCATTTTGTAAGTTAGCATGTTCGGCGTTTATGTGGTCTAAATTAGCATTGGCAAAGCTAACCCCTTCAGCCTGCATCCGCTTTAATATGGCTTTGTCTAAATCGGCGCCGTCCAGTTTAGTCAGATCGTCAAGCTCGGCATCGCTTAAATTGATTTCCCGGCCTTTTATATTTTCTAAGGTACATTGCTGCCATTTTGAATTTATAGCTTGGGTTTGGTCAAAGAAAGAATTGGTAAAATCACTTTCAATGCTTTTGCAACCGTTTAATACGGCATTATTGAAGATGGCGTGCTGAGCTTGCACCCTGACAAGATCGGCATTCGCTAAGGATATCCCGCTCAAATCGGCACCGTTGAAACTAGCATCAGAGATATGGCTTGCATCCCAAAACCCGTCTTTGATATTGGAAAAATCAAAGTTGCTATTTTCTACGTTAAGGTTTTCTCCGTCAGAGCGCGGCATAAAGGCTCTGCGGAAGTCGCTATCCTTGATGATGCTGCCTTGTAGATTGGCATTAAAAAAGTTAGCATCACGCGCTTGGGTATTTTCAAATCTGGCCTTATTGTCAACCCGGCATCCTTCAAAACTGGCGCCGCTAATATTAGCATCGGTAAAGTTACAGCCTGACAGGTTAGAACCGGAAAAACTAACCCCCTGTAGGTTAGCTTTACTTAAATCCAAATTGGAAAAATCCTTGCCGTTATTGGTAAGCCATTTGTTATTAGTAGAACTATCAACCTTATTGCCACAATCGGCAACGATTTTTGTATCAGGGGCAACCTGTTTCCCTGTAGATTGTTGATGTTTCTCTTTGGCAAAATCATTCAAGGTTAAATTAGGCTCTGTTTTTAAACGTGTAATATATGCTTCAACATCGCTGCGCTCCAGATTTACATATTGGCGTTTTTTATTGCGCTCTTCTGCGCTTTGCCCTCTAACATAAGCCGGATCAAATTCTGAATTTCCAATATCGCTGCTGAAAATGTACTTGATGCTGGGGTCCATCAGATATTCTTGCTGAGGAAGTTTTGCTCTTGTAGCCTCCATTTCCTGATATTCTTTCCTTGTTTGGGTAAGCTCTTCATTGAGTAGGTTTAATTCTGCTGCTCTAGTATCATATTCTTCATTGCCACTATTAAAACCAGCACGAACCCAATTTTTTTGACCAAAACTGAGCCTTTCCCAAGCCTCATCACGTTCCTCTTTTTTCCTGAAAATTTCGTCTTCTTTCTCAATTTCATCAAAGCGTTTTTGTTCCAGTTTGGCGTCTAATTTACGCATTGCTAGGGTAGGTTCGGGAGTTATACCTTCGGCCTTTTGTTGTTTTCTTTCTTGTGCCTCCAGTTTTCTGGCATTAGGGCTCATTATGTCGGCATATATCCTTGCCCAGGAGCCTGTGGTACTGTATTTTATGCCTTGTGAAAACTCAGGCCCCGCCCCTAGATATCTATCAGAAAATCTGCAGCTTGTTAGATCTGCGCCTCTAAAATCAATGCCCTTTAATTTACTGTCCTCAAAATAAGCTCCTCCTAAATCTACGTCGCAAAGTACTGCGTTTGTCAGGTCGCAGCCTATAAACTGGGTGTTTTTTAGTATACTACCGCTTAGGTCTATTCCTTTCAGGTCTTTATATAATGCAGCTGATTCAGAAGGTGAACGGCCAATTACCATATTCGACAGATCAGCTATGACTGCAACGTTCGGAGAATTAGGGTAGTATTTTCTTTGCAAAAAAGTATTAAAAGTAGAATCTGCTATCGCTTCCTTCTTTTGTCTTGCCTGAGCATAGGCAATCAAATCCTCTTGGGATGGTTTATATACTTCAACCCTGACTTCCAGATTCAATTCCGGTTGCTCCTGCTGTTCTTTTGCCATAAATCTACCAACTAATATTTTAATAAATTATAAGCTTTTTCTACTTTTGAACAAACCCCGCTAATGTATTTAATAAGAAGTTATAAATTTATGTGATAATTTTACTTTTGGTTAAGGACCAGGGGCAATAGTTAATTTTTTATTGACTTTTTTACCAAATAGTATTAAAAAGCCACCGAATTAGTTGTTGCTGATGGCTAATTTTTCAATTTTTTTTGGAGGTTCTAAATATGACAGATAGAGCGGTATATACAAATTTTGTAAACAAGGCTTATAACATTCACTCACAAAAACCCATAACCCCTCCCGGTGGTTGGGAAGTGCTGACAAGATCAGATAAATCAGATCTGGCAAACAAATATAGTTTTAAGTGCGTCGCTTTTATAAATGAACAGGAGAAAAAAATTATCCTGGCGCATGCTGGAACTACTGACGGTTATGATGTAATTGACGATGCGATGATAGTTGCTCATAAGGTGCCTTATAAAATAGAATCAATAAAGAGTTTCATTGATGAAGTGGAAAATCTGGTATCTGATAGCAAGGAATATATTTACGAAACAACCGGCCATTCATTGGGAGGAATTTTATCTGATTTAAGTGCGGTAGAGTTAAAAGCTCGGGGTTTGAATATTACCCAATCAGTGACTTTTGATAATCCAGGTTCATATCCGGTAATAAAAACGGCGATAGACCAAAAAGTTTTTACCGGTCAGATAGAAAGCATAAGACAGCTGGAGCAGGATATTAACTTCCACGCTTTTAATTCCTGTCCCCATTTTATTAATACCATTAATAAACCTTTAGGTACAGTGAGCTTAGTTGTTCCTCCTAAAGGCGCAGATTATAAAGTTGGAGAAAAGCATGAGTCCCAGGGATTTACTGCTTACGTATTAGCCAAAATTGGCAGTGCAGTTTTAAAAGGGGTTTCAGATATATTAGGTATAAGCACGCAGGTATTAGAATTTGTTGAAACCCTGGAGTTCAGTTCTAATATTCTTCTCTATTTATAAAGTGTTATACGTTACTATCGAGATGCGCCAAGCGCCGTTTTTTGGCTGGATTAAAGATCTATCAGCTCCTGATCCTACTTCCATATTTAACCTGTTTGGCCTTTTACCATATACGCCACCCGGCTTCCTGAGCATAGGGGCCTGGCCTATTATCATGGCGCTGAGTATGTACTTGCAGCAAAGGATGAGCCCGGCTCCTGCCGACCCTATGCAAGCCCAAATGATGCGCTTCATGCCATTAATATTTCTGGTGATGTTTAGTAGTTTTCCAGCCGGATTATTGATTTATTGGTCATGGAACAATATCCTGTCTATTATACAGCAATATTATATAAATAAGCTGGATAAGGCTAATAGTTGATATTATAACGGTGGCTCTCAATGTGAAAAGGTTACAATATGGCAGCTGATGCGTTTGACAGGCTATTTCGCCAAGAGATTAAATTTATTGCCGGCGCTGCTAAGGTTAATCAACTACCCAAGCTTACATTGCCGGAAATAGCGTTTATCGGCAAGTCAAATGTTGGGAAGTCCAGCTTGATAAACGCCATCTGCTCAAGGCTTAGCCTGGCCAAAGTTTCCAACACCCCAGGCCGCACCAGGCAAATTAATTTCTTTTCCGTAGCTGACCATTTTATCCTGGTAGACCTACCGGGCTATGGTTTTGCTAAAGTTCCTGACTCTGTTCGACAGGAATGGGAAAGGTTAATAACCTGGTATCTAGCTAATAGTCCTAATTTAAAATTAGTAAATTTGTTAATTGATGCTAGACGCGGCATAAAGGAAAATGATATAAAGGTAATAGAACTTTTACGTTTATACAACAGAGAGTTCCAAATAGTTTTTACTAAGACAGATCAGGTAAATTTATCGGACGCCGCAATAGGGCTTTATGAGAATTCACTTGCAAGTTTGGACTGTCAATGTAATGTAATATACACAAGCAGCAGGAGAAAAGAAGGTGTCAGAACTCTTAAAACCAGTTTTAAAAAATATGTCTGATCCTAAACAGAAGGAATATCAGCAGCCGCACACTGCAGCTGTTGTCCCTGCCGGCTTAATCAAGAATGTTATAGATTTCAGCAACAGGATTAAAGATAAGATTCTGGTTATCAAATTATCGGCAGCGATTATTGATAACGACGAATTACTGACTAATTTTGCTGAAAACGTACATCTAATAAATAGCTGCGGCGCCAGAGTTTGCATTGTGCACGATCACGGCAGTATAGTCAGTGATATACTTCAATCCCTTGGCTTTGACGAAAAAATCATTAATAATACCAAAGTAGCAGATCATAAAAGCACTCAGATAATCGAAATGGTGGTCTCAGGCTATATTAACAAACTGATAGTGTCCAAATTCTGTAGTCTGGGATGCAATGCAGTGGGAATTTCAGGCAAGGACGGCAATCTAATCCAGGCTAAAAAATCCAAGCTTTTATATAAGAAAGTATCCGAACCGGATATTATAGATATCGGCTTTATTAGCGAACCTATAATAGTCAATCCGGAAATTTTGATGAATTTTGAAGAAAATAACATTATTCCGGTAATATCACCTATAGCTTCAGACGAAAACGGTAGAACGCATTTGCTAGATGTTAATCTGACTACTGCAATAGTATCCTCAGCCTTGGATGCCGATCATCTTATCCTGCCATGCGAAGAAAGGATACTAGATAGTAAGGATCTGACTTACAGGGATATTGACATGCTTCAGAAAATTTTGAATTCCAGAAGTTCCAACCCTAAAATTAGCAACATAATCAAAGCAGCAATAACAGCCATTGAAAATAGCACCCATATGGTACATTTCGTCAATCCAAAGATGAAGGACTCGGTGTTGTTGGCCGTGTTCCAGGCAGAGGACTAATGATATCCGATATTTCTAATGGCAGGTGCTAACAAACGAAAGGTGTATCGCGGTGTCATTCCGACGGAGGCCGGAATCCAGAAATAGTGTAAGCTGAAAATTTTTGAAAAAGCCACCGACTTTTGTGTTTGGATACCGGCCTGCGCCGGTATGACATCATACAATATGCCTAAAAATCTGTTGCACCTATATTTTTTAGGAAATACTTTCATTGTCATAAAAAACCCTTGCATCCTTGTTGCAAAAGTGTTGATATGTGTTTACTAAATTAATCTACGGTTATTTATGACACTACACATATCAGCAAATAAAGTTAGAGCCCACGCAGGAAAATTTTCTAGGCATGTTGAAGAATGCAATGCAACGATTCAGCCCGGTGAAAGACACTTATCATCCTTCCCTAACCCCAACCGATTTACAAACATATTAACGGACTAGCTGGAAATATCCTTTTATGGTGCCGGTGATCTAGTATCTGATGATGGAACTCCTGTTGATCATGGTCAATTAATAGAATCATTCTCCTGTATATTGCATAGTATACTGAGGAGGTATATAAAAGAAAAGCAGTCTGTGTCATTCTATGATAACAAATCAATTGAGAATTTATACATAGAGCTTAGTAACAGAATATTAAAGGGAATTAACGACAATATTGAATATCTGGGAAATGTTGATGTCTTACTTCAATATGGAGACCTAAATTAACTATAAAAATTACTGATCTAAAGTATTTTTTACATAATAAACTTAACTATACCTTGTATGCAAGGTACACACTAAGTGTTCCTTGCATACAACCTTACTAATCTACTAGCTCAGACAACACCTGCACGGCTTTTTCAGTATCCTTATCATTCACCAGCAAGGAAATTTTAATTTCTGAGACTTGCAGCATGCTGACCTTTATACCTGCCTCAAATAATTTTGCTAAAACCTCACTTACCAGCCCGGGATCGTTTTTAATACCATAACCTACTATAGAAACGAAAGATATATCCGTATTTATGATCACACCTTCCATACCGGCAATTATTTTCTCTACTCTTTCAATATCGCTCAAAGGTATGATAAAAGACAGTGGATTGGTGTTCATAAACTCTATATGAATATCATGCCGAGCCAAAGCATCACAGATTTGCCGACTATCTGATAGTGCATTTTCCATAACCAGCTGCAACAAATTTTTATTGGAAGTTATGCCGGTGATTGTTCTGCTTTCCATAATTTTATCCTGAGAAGTTATTAACGTACCTTGCTTCTGATCAATGCTATTTTCACCATTAAAAGATGATAATACTCTAACCTCAACATTATAACGCATGGCTATTTCAGCGCTACGGGGATGTAGGACTTTTGCCCCTGATGAAGCAAAAGCCAGCATTTCTTCAAAGCTTATGTGATCCAGTTTCCTGGCATCATGTATTATCCTGGGATCAGCTGTAAATACCCCATCGACATCCGTATAAATATCGCACCTGGCCGCCTGCATTGCACTGGCTATTATAACAGCCGTAGTATCTGAACCGTTTCTGCCAAGCGTGGAACTGCGCATATGCTTGGTAATCCCCTGGAACCCGGCTATAACCGGTACAATACCCTGCTCCAAACATTCTTTCAATAGATTAATATCTACAGACTCCACTAAAGCCTTACTATAACTGGAATTGGTTATTAGAGGCAATTGCCAGGCTAGAACTGATCTAGCCTCAATCCCCTCTGTTTGTAAACTTAAAGCCAGCAGACTGGAGCTGACAATCTCTCCACTACAAAGCGCGCTATCGTATTCTGCTATAGCTTTATGTTCATTCAAGCCTGATAATTCACTACACAAGGCTATGATCTGAGTGGTGACTCCTGCCATGGCAGAAGCGACTACGATAACCTGATTATTATTGGCAATTTCTGCTTTAATAATGGCTGTTACAGCCTTGATTCGGGCTATATCTGCCAGGGAAGTGCCGCCGAATTTCTGAACTATTAAAGCCATAAAATATTGTTGAAACTATAAAAGTTTCATATACTAATATTTCATGCCAATTGCAATTAAATTATAAATGTTACCTAAAATTCTAAATCTGAAAAAAAACGGCAGGTGTCATTCACGCGCAGGCGAGAATCCAGAAAACGTCATTTCGGTACCAGCTAAAACCTATAAAAAAACCTACGGGTTTTATGTCTGGATCCCCGTCTACGCGGGGATGACGCTAATGTAGCACCTTAAATGCCATAACCAGGACTACCGTAATGCTAAAGGAAAAATTCCATCATAATATTAATAAACTACTGGATGCCATCACGTTATTACCGCAACGTTTTTATACCAAAATAGCAGTAGCAGTGTCCGGAGGGGTAGATTCCATCGCATTGCTAATTCTCTTGCATAACTGGGCACAAAAACAGGGAATTGACATTACAGCTCTAACTGTCAATCACCACTTACGCCCCCAGTCTAAGTCAGAGGTTGAATATGTACAAAAACTAAGTCGTGAGTTAGGTATTAAATGCACAGTTTTTAGCTGGAATCACGAGAATAATTTCACTAATTTACAGGAACGGGCACGCAATGGGCGTTATACCCTGATGACCGAATATTGCAGAGCAAACGGCATATTCCACCTGGCTACCGCCCACACAATGGATGATTATATAGAGAATTTTTGCATAAGGCAGGAACGTAAAAGCAGCATATTTGGTCTCAGTAGCAGTAATA
>Ga0206975_1188_pt1 | contig 14830 bp, 11 predicted proteins | sample Alteio_BWOrgHeat_81_FD_152919 | JGI IMG/M metagenome (GOLD analysis project Ga0206975, IMG submission 152919) | Enriched cells from forest soil in Barre Woods Harvard Forest LTER site, Petersham, Massachusetts, United States -... | ecosystem: Environmental > Terrestrial > Soil > Temperate forest >... | reverse complement strand
CGGTGCTACCCTTGCGGTCATTACCGGCGGCGGTATATTAATTGCTGGAGCAAGCATCGCAGTATTGATCGCATCACTCGGCCATTTACCTGCTCTCATGGCTCTGTTGAAAGCAAGCCACCTCTCTCACCATACCCTGATCATTGCTTCGGTAGCTGGAACAGCCGGCGGTGGAACAGTTGTAATCGTTCACGGCGGTATGCTCGGATTGAAAGGCTACGCTAAGCGTAAAAACCGTAAAGCTTACGCTTCTCTTCTAATACCTGCAAATTCAGAAAAATCTAAAGTTATAAGAGATTCTACAATACCTGTAAAGGAACAATTTAAGCACAATGCTGATTATAGTGATGATGAAAAAAACTAATGTTGAAGAAGAACCTAAGTAAAATATGGATCTTAAGGCCGGCCCTTAAAAGCCGGCCTTTTTTTATTCCTTCTCTTGTAGAAAAGTGGCCTACTGCTTAAAATTTTTGATTAAAATTACCTGCATGGCCATGTCAAAATACCCCTTTTTTTCTCTCCTTTTTATTCTAAGCTGTTTTTTTTCTCTTTGTGCGGACGAAGCCGAACCGGCCCTCTGCCAGCTGAAGAAGAAGCAGCCCCACTGGCGCCCCACTGTTGTGGAGTGCTTCAAAGACGGATCTCCCGCCTATGTAGTTTTCTATGAACAGGTCGAGGGGGTAGAGGTCCCGACTAAAGAGCAGACCTTTTATCCCAATGGAATGATAAAGTCTGAGACAGACCTTATTATCGTTGACAATGAGGCTCTTCCCCATGGCGTCAGCCTCCACTACTACTCCGATGGGCAAATTTCAGAGGGTTTCCTCTACAAAAGCGGACTTCTTCACGGAGAGGTGTGGAGCTTTTATGAAACCGGAGAGGTGAAGAGCAAGAAAAATTACAGAGAGGGGTACCTGGAGGGGGAATCGATCTCCTACAACCTTCAAGGGGGGAAAAATGAGGAGGGGAGCTATTCCAAATCCAAGCCTGTCGGTGACCACACCACCTACTACCCCGATGGAAGCCGCAAAAGCCTCATCCATTACGAAAATGGACTTGCTGAGGGAAAGGCTCTGGAATGGTATTCCAAAGAGGAAGAGGGGGGAATAAAAACGAGTCGCAGCTATAAGAAGGGTCTGCTTCATGGAGATGATAACCCCGCCATCATCCTTTACGGCAAGCAGCTTACTGTTATGGAGGTGCAGGATTTCAAAGAGGGCAAGCCATCCGGACTCCATCTGATCTACCACCCCAATGGCAAGACAGCTTACAAGGTCCTCTATGCCCAGGGCAAAAAAGAGGGGCAGCAGCAGTATTTCTCGTCTGAAGGAAGATCTCTTGGTGGGGGGCTTTATAAAAACGGGGTGCCCATTGGCCTCCATCAGGTCTACCATGAGAATGGAAAGTTGAAGTCCTACGGTAAATATAACGACGAGGGGGACCTCTTAGAGCCCTATTATGAGTACAGTAGTGAGGGAAGACCTCTCTTGACCTACTTCAAAAAAAAGGGGCGCTTTGAGGGGGCTTATAAGGAGTGGTATGAAAGTGGTAAGCCCAAGATTGAGTACATGTACGAAAATGGGCACTTCATTGGAGAGCAGAAGGAGTTTCACCCCAATGGGGAGCTGAAAAAGGATACTGTTTACCACGACCAGCGAAAGCATGGAGCACACCAGGAGTGGTCTGAGGAGGGGAGTAAGATCCTCGCTATCTCCTATATGAACGGAGTCAAACAGGGGGCGTCTCAAGGCTGGTATCCCAATGGACAGCTCCAGTTTGAGGAACTTTATGAAAGCGGGAAGCTTCAGGGCATCAGAAAAGAGTGGGCGGAGAATGGGACGCTGATTGCAGAGACCCACTATGAACTTGGGAAGAAAGAGGGCCCTTCTTTTGAGTGGAATAGAGATGGAGATCTTGTCTTTCAAGCTAGCTATGAAAGTGACCACCTCCACGGAGAGATCTTAGCCTGGTATTGTAAAGACAAGCTGAAATCCAAGGCCATTTTTTCCTATGGGAAACGGGATGGCGTGGAGGAGAGATTCTACGAAAATGGACAGCCTGAAAGCCTTGCTGTCTTTGCGAGCGACAAGCTCATTGGTATTGTTCAAAACTGGTATGAAAACGGCTATTTGCGCTCTATTCAGGAGTTTGAGGATGGGCTTCCCATTGGCGAGCATCGCGAGTATTTTAACGATAGGGATAGCTCCACCGAGTGGAAAATTGCGCGGGTCTACCACTATGAAAATGGCAAGCTCCATGGCGAGCAAAAAGCCTTCCACGCTACTGGAGAGCTGGAGAGTATGGTGACCTACAACCAAGGAGCTCTTCATGGACCCAAAAAACGGTGGTCCTTGAAGGGGGAGATCATCGAAGAGGGGACCTTCGCAGAGGGGAAACTGGAGGGGCGCTACTATCAGAAGTCTGCCCAAGGCGAAGAGATGGTCACCCATTACAGGGAAAATAAGAAAAACGGACTGCAGCAGATCTTCTATCCCGAACATCCTGTCTATGGAAAGATCAAAAGTATGGAGTCAGCCTTTATCGACGACCAGTTAGATGGTGAGGTCTCAGAATTTAATGAGAGCGGTATTAAAATTGCCTCTACACTCTATGTGAAGGGAAAAAAAGAGGGGGTTGCCACTCTTTATACCAATGAAGGGGGACTTCTTATGACGGTCACCTATAAGAATGATGAACGCAATGGCCTTGCCATGAGCTATTTTCCCACGGGGCGGGTCTACCGCGAAGTCCACTTCGCTAATAATTTACGAGAAGGGCCTGTGAAGACCTTTTTTGAAGACAGCAGACTTGCCAGCATCTATCATTATACAGAGGATAAGCTGGAAGGGGTATGCAGAGAGTGGAATGATGAGGGGATAGTGGTCTTTGAAGGGGAGTACCACAACGATGTCAAGGATGGGGTCTTCAATAAGTACTTTAACGATGGCACTCCAAAACTACTGCAGCGCTACGAAAAGGGGCAGCTGTGCGAAAAAAATCAATTCGAGGACAGCCACATCGTCTCCCAATAACTGAATTAAATATTAACCGCGTAGGCCTTGGGTCACCTCTTCGAGAATAGAGGGGGGGACTAGGCGGTCCAGAGGCCCTCCAAAGAGGCCAATCTCTCTTACAATGGTAGAGGAGACGGGAAGCTCTGAAAAGAGGGCTACCGTTTCAATGTGCGCCATCTCTCTGTGGGCTGCGGCCATTTCAATTTCCCGGTCAAATTCGCTTCCAGTTCGAATCCCTCGCAAGATGAGGGAGACAGATTTTGCTTTGATGAAATCGATCAATAGCCCATCGATCATGACTACTTCAACCTTTGGCAAGGATGTGCAGGCTTTTTTCATCAACTGCACCTTCTCCTCCATGGAAAAGCAGCAGCCATTTTTTAAGCTGTTTTGTGCAATACCGATGTAAAGCTTATCAAAAATTTTACAACCCCTCTCAATGATATTGATGTGGCCTAAGGTGGGAGGATCGAATGTTCCCGGATAAAGAGCAGTGACCATAGTGACCTCAAATTTTTTCATATTGTCTTAATTGACTGTGGCCAATTGTGCGTTCACTTTTCAAGCGTAAAGTTGTGAGAGGGGCTTGAATGGTAGCCGATTTATCATCTTCAAGAAAGAGCATCCCCCCCTCTTTTAAAAGAGCCATTTGGTCGATAAAGTGCAGAACGTGGTCGCTGAGGGCAAGCGATTGATTCTGGTGTTCAGTGAATTGGGCATAGGGGGGATCGGCATAGATGAGATCGAAGGTGCGCTCTTTTCGTTTCAGGAGTTTAAGAGCATCTAAGACATCCAAGAAGATGACCTCAGACCGCTTCTCCTCGTTTAATTGCTTGATGTTTTGTTTAATGGCCGAGATAGAGAGTCGGTGGTGGTCTACAAATACAGCGGACTCGGCGCCTCGGCTTAGCGCTTCTAGCCCCATTGCGCCGACGCCAGCAAAGAGATCTAAGAAAAGGGCCCCCTGGATGGAGCCTTGACAGATATTGAAGAGGCACTCCCTAAGATAGGAGGAGGTTGGCCTGATGTGGGGGGATTTAGGGACGTGGAGCTTTTGGTGGCGATGCATGCCAGCGATGATTTGCATAGATCTCTTCTATCTTAACGGGGGTGTCAGGTTAAAGGGGCTCAATAGATTTTTTGCCTCTTCCAAATGGGCTATCTTGCCATCCTGGAAGTAGAGGTCATAGTAGTCTTCTGCTGCGTACTGGACACACTGCCTTTCCAGAGAAAGGGTTCCGCGGACGCCATTTTCAAAAGAGACAGTTTTTTTGATCCGGAAGGGCTTCTCATAATACTGGCCCTGTAACACAAGGGTAAAATCTTTTAAATTGTTGATGGAGCCGATAATTGTCAGCGGCCTCTGCTCATAGAAATGGGGAAAGCGCTGATTTCGCGGGTAGAGGAAGATGGCGGTATCCTCCTCATGGGCAACAGCCGTAGCATGGATAGACTTGCCGATGGGTTTCTGTAAGCTGTGGATGAGATTGAGAAACCGGCTCTCAAACTGATTGCTGTCAGCAATATAGAGAAGGTTTCCCCGGTTGAAATGGCTTAGTAACTCCAGGAGGGGAAGGTTGTTATTCTCCCCTGTTGCGGCAGAAAAGAGGGCGACCTTGCCAGAGTTCATTCGGCTCCAATTGCCGATCACTACCCTCCTCTTTTCCAGATTGAGATAGGTGTCCCCATCAGAGAGAAGAATAGCCGTATTGATCTCATTTTCAGAGACCTCTTGAGGAATGATTTTTCCAAGGGAGCTATAGAGGTCTGTTGCTGCGAAGAGGCCGCCATGGGGGTATTTTTGCAGAAATTGTTCGGCAAGCCTCTTGTTTGCTTCATTAAAACAGAGAGGGGTTGAGGAGAGCCTCATAATCTTGTCATCAAAAATAAGGATGTTGAAGGTATCTTCGGAATGGAGGAGGGGTAGCGCCTCCATGACACTCTCTTTAAAAAGTTCATACCTCTCTTTTGGAATGGAGGTCGAACGGTCGATGAGGAAGAAAAAATGCTGCCTCATCCTTTTAAACGAGAGCTCTTTTTTCGGAGTTAGGGTGACTTTAAAAACATAGCCGGGTTTGAACCGTTTTGGTGAGTATTCCACGATGAGGTCAAAGTCATCACTTGAAACGCCGCGGGTGAGATCGCGCAGGCTTGAAAATGAGGGGATACTGCTTAAAGGGACATCGTAGGGTTTGACTATTCTATTAACTAAGCTCTCCCTGTCTTGATCGAGCATGTAGGGGTTGATGGATTCATGAAAACAGGTAGGGATAATTGCAAGGACCTGCTCTACAAGAGGGTTTGCAAGGGAAGGAGTTGAGTCTTTTTGCTCACCAGAGATTTCAAGTTCCTGCAAAAAAGGGAATGAGACCTGTTCTTTCGTGGGTAAGAAGCACTCCTCTTTGGGTGCTTCCCTTTTTTTAAATTCTACAAGTTGCAGCTCTACAGTTTTTTCAATTGCGCGCTCGTCTCTTAACTCCTCCTTCAGGGGAGTGGAAAAATGGTTAACGGGAGCTTGCTGAAAATAGAAATGGCTTAAGGCGTAAATAAAAAGGCTATGGAGAGTGAGGCTTGACAGGATAGAAAAGAGGAGAGGGAGGAGATCTTTTTTTCGAAGTTTCTTCATCTCAGCCTCTGCATTCCCTGGAGCGCTTTCTCAGAAAGGTAGTTATTCAGGGTGTATTTACCCTGTCGAAGGGTCGAATAGAGGGCAAAAGCCCGGTTAGCTTTAGACTTTTTCTCCTGGGGATTTTGGCAAATCCTGGACTCGCACTCTAAAATGGCGGCATCGATCAGCCTCAAATAGGCTATATAGAGCTCCATCTTTTCAGGCAGAGAGGCCAATGCGGCGTGATAATCTTTGGCAACCAGGTCGTTTTGATTTGTAAACTCCTCTTTTAAATGCTTTAGATTGAATAGCCTTTTGTCATACGAATCGACCGGCACTGCATATTCGACATATTCGTAGCCAGCTTCTAAATGGCAAGGTTCTGTCCGGGCATCTTTGTGAGTTTTCAGCCATTTTAAACCCTCTAAGACGTCCTCTAAATCAGCTACATTGACTTTCACTGATGGTTTTATTTGCCGGTATTTTAATTCGCAGTAGAGAAGTTTGGCGTGTGCGATGATCGGTGCGGATAGAGCCTTATTGGTGACTCTTTGATAAAGGGACAACGCCTCTTCCGGGTTTTCTTTTTCAAGGCTGTGCGCAAGCTTTAGTTCGGCAAGGCCCTCAGAATAGAAGGTGCGGTCAGGATAGCGCTCTTTGAGATTCGCAAGCTGCTGAAAGAGGGATTTAGCAAAATTGCGCTCGCCAGACCAGTCGATAAGTTCGGCAAAATAGAATAGGTCCTGCTCCTCGTGGATAAACTCATCGATGGAGAAGGGGGTGCCAGGTTCTATTTTAAAGAGTGTTCTATAGATGGCGGATCCTCTAATAAGGTCTCCATTTGCCTGGTCGTTCGTGCCGGAAAAATCCGAATTCAAGGCGTTTTTGGCCCTTCCATAGTAGAAACGGGCGGCCCACTTCTGGTTTTCACGGCTTAATGTATGGTTCGACCCGCTTGAATAGAGCTGAAGCGCCTCATATTGGTGGTGCGCTGCCCTCTCATCATTGCCAACTGATAGGTAGAGGTTAAATAGTTCAAGATGGAGGGGGAGTGATTCATGTGGAGATAATGGATACGAAAGTGCTTTTTCGCCGTAGCTTGCAAATTCGCAAGGGGACTCTTTGAAGGCGAGTGCGAGCAGATAGTAGGCTTTGGGATGGAGAGCCTCCGATTTTTTAAACTCCTGGAGGATATCTTGGGCAATAGAAGTTTTCCCGCAGCATAGATAGGAGTGGGCGAGTTCAAGCTTTCTGAGATCCTTCTCATCCGAAGAGGCGGGCAGGAAGGCAAGAAGCTGCTTGAGGATGAAAATTCGATGCTCATGGATTTGATTTTTCAAGTCTGCGCATTCTGGGTTTTTTAAAAGGGTATCTGACGATTCCAAGGCAAAACGGAGGGCATCTACATATGAGGGGGTGCCATGGCAGCTTTCCAATAGCTTGGACTCCATTTCCCAGTAGAGGTTTGGTTGAGGAAGATAGTCTTTCAATTCCTCTAAGCGGGCTTTAAAAACAGTTCTCTGAACTGCTATGGAGGGGTCGTTTTTATATTTTTCAATGCAGGCATGAAGATAGGTGCGGCTTTTTTCCAGATTGTCTTGTATGCGGAGAGTTTCCGCCATCTTCACCATCTTTTCGGCTAGGAATTTAGGCTCTCCAGCCAGTTCATTCAGCATGGAAAACCGGTTTTCTGCTGAGGCAATATCGCGAAAGAATAGGGCGAGGTCGATCAATTGGCCGAGGCTTTTTTGGATGAACGGTTTGAAAGAGGATTCGCCATGGAGATTTTCTACAAACGTCAACAGGTCTCCCTCTGCCTGCTTCAGCTCTTGAGCTGCGATAGCGCTTTGGGCGAGGTAGAAGTAAGCGCTATTTTTTTTATTTTTTAAGAGGGCGAGAATAGGTTCTCTACTAGAGTGGATCTCTTCGTATTTATCCATTTTCGCAGAGATCTCTAGCCAATGGATAGCGGCATCTTCACGAACAGAGTCAAAAGAGGGATCGCTGTCTCTCCATAATTTTTCTAAAATGGCTACAGCTTTGCAGAGATCGTGTTTGGCCAAGGTAAGGACTGCTTGGAGTCGGTAGTGGGAAGGAAGAGCGGTATTGTCTAAGGCAATCTCTTCATAAAGGGCTATGGCTTTAGTACCTTGGCCGGAGAGTCGATAAATCTCTGCCAGAGCAAAGGAAGCGGGAATCCGGTGCTCGCTTGTCATGAGGTTTTGGTAGAGGGGCTCTGCTTTGTAAAATAGCTCATGCGCAGACTCGACCTCATCGCGATCAAATAATAGCAGCCCCTTCCTGAACAGCCCCTCCGCATAAAATAGCTGAAAGAGGGGAGATGGATTGCCCGATATGAGCTCATGCGATGCCCATTTTTCCAGTTTTTCAAAATTTTTGGAGTAGTAGTAGACCCAGGCAATGCCCTCTTTGACTTTGGGCATCAGGGCCGGATCATCGACTTGTGAAAATGCAGCTTCCGCCTCTTCAAAGTTGCCATTTTTAATCAGTATTTCTCCCCTTAGTAGAAAGATGGCTCCGCGATAGGGGGAGTGGGGGTAGGTGGCTAAAAAATCGCTGCTATGCTTTTCAGCTAGTTTATAGTCCCCCTCTTCGTAAAAGTCGGCAATTCTTGAAAGGAACAGCTTCTCATCATCGACAGCCTCAACGCTGCAGGGGAAAAAGAGGAGAGAGAGTGCTAAAATAATAGAATTTTTAAAACGCATATTGCAATAATGCATCTTTTTAAAAAAACATCATGGGAAAAAAGGGGAATGAAGGCAAGGATTAACAATGCAAATAAAACAGGGGTTGCTATAGTTTATAGGCCAAACCCACACTTTCAATGGATAGGATAACAGGATGGCATTTCTCTTTATTCTTATTGCAGCTGTGCTCGCCTCTTTGAATAATTTTTTCCTTCGCCGCAGTATAGATGCAGGGGGAACCAGTAAAGCCTATCTCGTGGTCCAATTGACCTTCTCTTTCTTGGTGATGATCCTCTTAAATCCTGTCCGTACCGATAACTATGCATGGAATTCTACAGCAGTTGAACTGGGTATTATCGGCGGTATTCTCTTGGGGCTGCTAATGTGGTCTCTGGGTAAGGCGCTTGAAAAGGGGCCGCCAGGGTTGACCTTTGCAGCTCTCAACTCCTCCTCTGTGATGCCCGGTATTGTCATGGCTCTTCTCTTTGGCAGCGCTCTGGGACACCCCTATAGTATTTGGCAAGCAGTTGGCTCCCTCCTTGTCATCTTAGGGCTATTTTGGGCCGGCTGGAGCCACTCCCACTCCCACCACAAGGTGCAGTGGGCATTTTTAGCCTCTTTTGCGTTCATTATCCACGCCCTCTTTTTGATCTTTTTACAGTGGTGGGCCCTTCTTTTACAAAGCAGCACCCCCCTTTCGGCTTTAATCCCCTTACATGTCGATGCGGGAACTGTTCAATGGTTTATGCCGACTATTTTATTCATTGCAGCCCTTTTGCAAATCGTCATCTACCTCATTCGAGTGAAGCGATCGCCTAAGAGAGTAGAGGTCCTTTATGGATTGTTTGGGGGGATTGCAAATGGCGCCTGCACCTTTTTTTTGATCTTGGCCCCTCAGTATGCCATTGGTTGGGAAAATGCCATGATATTCCCTATCTTCTCTGTAGCGATCATTGTCATATGCAATATTTGGGGACAGATGCTCTATCAGGAGCGCGTCAATTGGAAGGCCAACGCTGTCTGCGTATTCGGCCTTCTCATTGGTACCATCACCTGGAGTGCTCTAAGCTAAAACCTCAATCCATCCGGGAAATCGGTACCTTTTTAAACCCGACTTGTCCCCTACATCACGCTTGAATAGGCCTACACTTGCCAATTGAAAAAGAAAAGACCTTGGCCATGTCTAAAGACATGCCCTTCGGTCTTTTCTTTCCCACTTGTCAAGTTCGGCTTTATTCAAGCGTGATGTAGGGGCGCAAGTCGGGTTTTTAAAGAGGAACCTGGTTAGCACCGTAAACGTTTACGGTTCTTCCGATGAACCAATTTGGGGATTAGAAGGAGAATTCTTCAAGAGGAGTATAGGCTCCGTAAAATTTGATGAGGTGCTCAGCCCTTTTAGGATGGCGGCCTTTGAGGTTTTGGTAGATATTCAACCCTTTCGCATTTTGCCCCTGTTGAAAGTAGAGCATGCCCAATTTGAAAAGGGTCTCCAAATCGTCCGGTTTTAATGTAAGGATCGCCTCATATTCGCAGATCTCCTCTTCCGGCATCTGAAGGTCGTGGTAGCTATATGCTAGTTGGAGATGGACCCACGGGTCTTGAGGTGCGTACTCCTTTAGAATTTTGAACTCTTCGATTGCCCTTTCAGCGATGAGGCGGTAGCGGTGCTGCATGGCGTCCGAAAGCCGCTCTTTGGGAATCCAGCGGTCTTCGTCGTAGCCTTCAAATTTTCGGGGGTCGGCATAGAGACTGGAAAGGGTGACATAGGCATTGGCCAAGGTCGCATGGACTTCGAGATTATTCGGCTCAACTTTGACCACTTTGATATGCTCTTCCACAGCGCAGTTGAGGAGTAGCTCTTTGAGCATGAAAAGATCTTTCCAAAAGCACCAGCAGCTCAATTTTTCCAAGAGGGGTTTCAACCCCTTTAACCACTCGGGAGGGTTGTAGTAGCTATACTCCTGGTCGTGCAGATAGGCGGCCAATTTGCAGGCAGCATTTGCCAATGCAATGTGGTGCTCAGGGATCCCCTCCTGGTAGGAGATAATGCTCTTGCAACTCTCTAAAAAGTCGTCGCGAAGACTGGTGAACTGCTCCGGCTTCTTTGCCTGAAAATAGAGTCTAAAGACAAAATAGGAGAAGAGGGTCAGAAAGAGCACAGCGAGTCCGAATGCGAGGAGAGTAGACTTTTGCAAAAGAGCAAAAAAGGCGAAAAAAAGGACGATTTCAGTGCAGGCGATGATCAGGAAGATCATTTCAAAAGTGAACCTGGTCAACAGGATGTTGTGGAATTTCTTTAGAGAGGGCTGCCAAAGGGTATGGATATTTTCGTGGAAGTACTGCTTGTCAAAGGTTGCGGAGGACTCTTGATAAGTTGCAGAAGGTGAATTCGATAGTGTGCTCATTGTCGGAAGAGAAGCAATATAGATTTAATGTAATACTATAACGCCATGTGCGAGTTTTTTGTCTTGTAGGAGCAGCTACGGCTTTGCCATATCAATCCTCCCTCGTCGGCCATAGCTATGGCTATGCCCTCCTCATTCAGACCACTTCGTTTTGATCTGGCTTTGCCTCGCCAGCTCCTACAAGACAAAAAACTCGCACATGGCGTTACTATAGTATCATCTTAGAGTGAGGGTGAAAAATAATGCAACCAGAGATTGGAATTCGGGTATAAATAGGTCACGGGTCGATTGTAATGAGGGAACCCTCCTCTTCACATTGCATAAGTTGGCTGAGTTGAATCACATCTTGCGCTTGTTCATCGGGTTGTGTCAGACAGGTAAGGGCGTGAAATGCCTTGAAATACTCCCCTTGATAATAACAGGTGAGTCCATAGAGCCTTAAGGCTGATTGGTTTTGAGGTTCCCATTTCAATACCCACTCCGCATGGGCCTGAGCTTCATCGAAACGATGAATTTTGAAAAGGTACTCAGCGTCTGCTAGATGATTCTCTAAATTCATGCATTTGACGAGGTCTTCGGATAAAAGATGAAGGCGGTCGAAAGCGTCATAGATCGAAGAAAGTCTTTTTAATGTATTGGACCTTTGCGATTTATAATAAAGTGAGGTTAAAAAGGACTCTATTCTGCGATGGAGGGGACCAAAGGTCTCCTCTTCAGAGATATAAAGGGCGACCTCCAGCAGTGTTGTGGCCTTGGACTCTTCTCCTTCACGAAGCCAAAGTTTTTCAGCAATTTTGATGATATCTAGAGAGAGCTCCTGCTTTTTAGATTGGGAGGGTTCAATGTTGACCCAGTGCGAGAGATAGACGAGTGCATGGGGAAGTGTGGGGTCATCCTTGAACATGGCATCGAAGGCGAGCTGCTTGAGCTCGAAAGCAGTGATGTCTGCAATTTTATCCGGATCTGAATGAAAACATTGGACAAATTCATAGAGATCGCGGAAGTTTTGAAGCGATTCAAAATGGAGGCTTTCAGCAAGCTTAAGGGTGAGTTGGTCTTCGATTAACTTTGTGAAAATATTTTGTGGGAACCTCTGTCTGAGCCAGAGAAGCAAAGGCTTTCGTTCATGGTAGGAGTCCATTGATTTGACCAGATTTGAGCTTACCAGGTTTTCAGCAGCGATCTTCAATAGGCCATCCCCTTTCCATTCATGGAGGGCGGTGAGTAAAAACTGCACAGACTCTTCCTGAGGGTTTTCAAGGGGATTTCCCAGCTCCTTTTCTAAAGAGGATTGCAAAGCTATCTTGAGCTCCTCACCATTTTGATGGCATTTGACCTGGCTCAAGTAAAAGCGCGCTGAATCCACAGCCTCTTTTCTTGCACTACCTGAAAGGTCATAGGATTCTATTAGTGAGTTGAGTGCAAGAATTCGATAGATCTTTTCCTGAAAGTGGGATGTATTGATCACAGTCAATGGTTCCAGGCGCTTTTTGACAGCTTGGCTATTGCCAAGGTGGCACTCACATTCAGCAAGGGCAATCTCTTTCCACAGAGGGGAAAAACTCTCTTTCCACGATTTTTCCAACCAACCAGCGTGTTTACCATCCAATTGAGGGATAAAGCAGCACTCCTTCAATGAAGCATATGCTGTTTGGTAGTCCTTATTTAAAAAAGCCTTGAGTCCTGAGCAAAATTGAACCGCAGAAGTGCTGTGGCTTTCAATAGCGGAGGAGTGGATCGCAAGAGTTGCTTTGAGGCGCGGCTCATCATTTGCGGCAAGGTCATTCAATATTTTGTTGAAAGCTAATTCCTGTGCAAGAGCTTGATTTGCTTGATTTGGATTAACGTTTGCCTGGATCTGACTGCGGCCCCCTTTTTCGAAATGGAGAAGTGCTTTTTCCAGAGAAAATTGGGATGCTTCATGCTCGCCCTTTGATCTGAATATGTAGGTACGGTAGAGGTTGAATTCTAAAGGGCTCTGAGTGGATAATGTTTCTAGTTTTTTCTCCGCTTCCTTAAAGTCTTCTGAGGACCATGCCAGAAAGGCGCCTTTAATTTTGCTATCAGTGCTATAGAATGCTGAGATTACACCCCATAAGATGAAAAAGGGGGCAAAGATAAAAAGCAGGGGGATGAGGGAGCGCCATTTCATATTCTTTTCAGCTTCCGCTTTTTTTTAAAAAAGTTGCAGCAATTTTAGCGTCTAAACTTATTACTGAAAAGAAAAAAACTCTTTATTCTCTTTTGTAATTTATATAACAAAAAGATTTTGTAAAGAAAACAATCCAAGCATCAGAGTACAAAAAGAGATGGTTAATGCAAAATTGACGAAAGAAAAAAAAATGATTAAAAAAAGATTTGGGATTTTATTAATTTTTCATGTTAAAAAAATAAGAAAAGTGTGAAAAATAGCGGGCTATTGCTATGAGTCAAAAGAAAACAATATTATTAATAGAAGACGAAGAAGACATTGCAGCCTTGATTAAGCTACAGGCTGATATATCCGGCTACAAGCTGTTTGTTGAAACCGATGGAATTAACGGTTATCGCACAGTCGAAAGGGAAAAACCCGACCTTGTTGTTTTGGATATCATGCTTCCAGGCCAAAACGGTTTGGACATCTGCAGAAAAATGAAGCACAATCCCGAGTTAAAAAATATCCCTGTCATCATCATCTCTGCAAAAAATGAGGAGCTCGATGTTGTATTGGGTTTGGAGCTTGGCGCTGATGATTATGTTGCAAAACCCTTTTCTCCTAAAGTCCTCTTCTCGCGCATCAAGGCTGTTTTGCGCCGTGGAAGGGAGCCTCAAAAAATTTCCAAAACCTTGACATTTGGTGATTTCACACTCGAGGTGGATCGCTACCTTTTGCGCAAAAAGGATAAATACATCCCTATTACTCTCTCAGAGTTCGGTATTTTAAGGCGTTTTTTAGCCAATCGGGGAAAGGTGTTGACCCGCAATCAGTTGTTGGACGATGTACAAAATGACGATGCGTTCATCATGGATAGAAACATCGACGTCCATATTGCCTCATTGAGAAAAAAGCTGGGGCCCAACTTCCATTGGATTGAAACTGTCCGCGGCGTCGGCTACCGCTTCAAAGAGGAAGAGGCTGCATAAATTGAAACCTAAGTTTCAAATATAGGAATTAGTCTTCTTCGTTGCCGCTGACCTCAATGATATCTGGGGATAAATTGGCCGCTCCCGCCTCTTTTATTACTTTACGTCTGCGGAATTCGGCAACCCCTGCCAGAGCAAAGGAGAGGATGAAGCTGCTTTCTCCCGCTACTCCTATTCCGAAATTGACAGTTTTGGTTAAAGTGAAAGAGACAGATATTAAATGTACGGTGTCGGGTGTGGGCATAAATCCCAAGTACATCGAAGAGGCAACTCCACCAACTGCTAGAAAAAAAACTCCTGAAAGGATTAGGGTATTGCGGTGCCAGGGCTTTGAAAGCGGACGCCAGTTGATGAGGGGCCCCGTAGCCTCTGAAGCTAACCGTTCAATTGTTGTTTGAGCTGACATTTTATTATTCTCATTTATTCTTAAATTAGAATTATAACATTAGATAATAAAAATTTTATTAAGATAATTTAATCCCGATAATTTAATCCCAATTACTAGTTAGTGCCTTCATAGCCTCTAGTCTCCATTTGTTTATTCGATAATTCACAATGAGTCCACCACCAACCCCTGCTACACAAACTCCAGCTCCTGAACTCCCTACAATAATTTGAAGAGATTTTGAGTTCATATCAATTGTCCGGCCCAAAAGATGTAGGGTCTTTACATGAATAAAGCCAAGATGGACGATAAGCACTCCGGCTCCAATCAAAAAACCCACTGCTCCTACAGTGTAGAGAATATTTCTCTGCCACCTCTGGCTAAGCCAACGCTTATTTGTTGAGACCAACTGATTGCTGTTAAATTCGGCACCATTCTCCCAGAGAGGTTTTACTTCAGTTGACATAAATTATCTCCTTTATTTGGTATGAGTATATTATAACAAATTTTTTTAAAGATATGATTAATGGTTTTGCTTTAGCGGGGGTTGTCTTGAAAAAAGTCAGCAGGGGATACATTTTCCTTAG
>Ga0206975_1186_pt1 | contig 14906 bp, 16 predicted proteins | sample Alteio_BWOrgHeat_81_FD_152919 | JGI IMG/M metagenome (GOLD analysis project Ga0206975, IMG submission 152919) | Enriched cells from forest soil in Barre Woods Harvard Forest LTER site, Petersham, Massachusetts, United States -... | ecosystem: Environmental > Terrestrial > Soil > Temperate forest >... | reverse complement strand
CCATCCATAACCAGTAATAAAAAGGGTTAAGCTCTGCAGTTGTGGGTTTATTCTTTAAATGTAACAAAGCCAGCCATGTGACAGGATCCGGAAAACGTTTGGCAAGCGAATAACAATCCGCTAACCATAATATTTTTTCTGTTGTTTGAGATCCAGGCATAAATTACCCCGCCCTGACAAACCCAGAGCTCAGTCATACTCTTGATTACCTGCCTATTTAATACCCAATCTTATTGCGGATAAAACTGTGATTGAAAGCTTTTTATCCAGGGGGCCAGGACATTGTTCTGCCACCGAGCAAATGGATGTGAAGATGATTAATTGTTTGCCCGCCATTAGAACCTGTGTTGACAACAAGACGGAAGCCGTCACTTAATCGTTCTTGAGTTGCCAGTAAAGATGCTTTCAGGAATAGACTGCCAAGAATGTCAGAATCTTTGCATTCTGTAATATCACTCATATGTTGTTTGGGAATAACCAATATATGAGAAGGAGCCTGAGGATTAAGGTCGCGAATGGCTATAGCAGAATCATCCTGCCAAACTATATTTGAATTTAACTGTCCCTGTATTATTCGACAGAATATGCAACCATTCTTTTCCATTTCTTTTATCTCCTTAATCTGCCTAAAATAACATTCTTTTGCAATTTTTTCGTTATTGCTAGATTAATACGAGTGGAACACCAATAACATGAACGAACTAGTTAATGAATCGGCAGGTCAAGATTTTGTAGGGCGAAATTCATAAGCCCGCTCCCCGTTCGAATAGAGTGGAGTTTGCATAAATGCGGCGAGAGTTAAGGATCAAGGCGAAATGAAGAGTGAAGGTCAGGCTCAGCTAAAATATCTTGATGCGGCGCGAGCGATTTTTTCTTCATTGCGTTTAAGAGACGTCCTTGACGCCATTATGACTGAATATAGTCAGTTATCTGAAAGTAGCAAAGTGGCGATTTTCTTAGCAGATAATGAAAACAAATCTTTTAAACTAATGGCCAGTCAGGGTTACGGTGAACTATCGTTGCAAGAAATGAAAGTGGTAGCTTTTTCTGCAGCTGGAATCTTTCAGGATATGCAGAAAACGCCAGTTATTTTGCGCCTGGGTAGTCAGCTGTCCGGCTTTAATAAAACAATCTTTGAACTGGAGCAAAGTGCTATCCAAATAGCCGTGCCGCTTATAGCTGAAGATTTGCTGGTTGGAGTTATATTGCTCGACAGTGGCAATTTGTCTATGAAAGAAGAGCTTGATACTGAGCCGTGGCGCAAGCTTGCTAGTATTTCGGCATTAGCTGTGGCTAACGCCATTATTTTTGGACGCGGCGAGTATGAGAGGGAGCGTTTGAAGGCTCTTTATAAAATCTTGCTAGCCTTGAATGAAAGTGCTCTCAGTCTTGAGGCTCTCTTACAGAAGACAGCTGATGCAGCCTTGGTTTTGGGAAACACACCCTATTGTGCAGTGCTATTGAATGATCCTGAAAATAACCGGTTTGCCCTTGCTGCATTCAAAGGCTTAGACGGTAGCAGCCTGTCACAGTTTAATCTGGGTCTGGATACATTAGCAGGCAGTTGTTTGCGCGATGGTAAGATGCAGCAGTTGAGCAAAAACGGTAAAGAGGTCTTAGATATGCCTAAAGCCATGGGTGGCGGCATATTTAACTCAATACTGGCTTTACCGCTTATATACAGAGAAAACAAAATAGGAGTACTTTTACTTTTCTCAACAGATGAGGGTGCTTTCCATAGAGAACAAATCAATCTTCTGGAAACGCTTGCTTATCAAGTAAGTACTGGTCTGTATGCGGCTCAAGAACATGAGTTGGCATTGCGAAAAATAATGCATGATCCACACACAGGACTGCTCAATCGATTCTATTTTCAAACGGCATTACAAACAGAAATTGAACGCTCTAGAAGACACGAACACCAACTTGGTCTATTGTTTCTTGATATAGATTTTTTAAGTAGAATCAATGATCTTTTTGGTGAAGAAAAAGGTGATGCGGTGATTGCTAAAATAGCCAATCTGGTTAAAATAACGTTGCGAAAAATAGATCTTATTTATCGATATGGTGGCGAACAATTTGCCATTATCCTGCCAGAGACTCCTGCTTGGGGAGTGCTCGAGGCAGCCGAACGGTTGCGGAAAAGCATTCGGACTAAAGTGATACCAAACTTGGGGACAGTCACTGTTTCGATAGGTGCTTGCGCCTGGCCGGACCAAGGGCAGGAGGCCACGGAGATGATTAGCCTTGCTCAACAAGCGCTTCAGGTAGCAAAGTACCAGGGCAGAGACAAGATAGTTTCACCACAATTAGATGCTGCCGTTGGACAGAGTATCTCTGATTGGAACACTTTGGCTGAACAAGCAGCTCAGGCTGTTGCCGACGAGCGTCTAAAAAGGGCAAAAAGTCACTTAAATGGAGCCATAGCCTATGCTAACTGGCTTATCAAGACAAAGAGCGCCAATATAAACTAGGTGGACATTGAATCCCATCACCTTAGATGGTTATAAGATATCGATTCGGATAACGTATGAGAGTAGTTCAGTGACGCAGGGCTTACGTCGCTGCAGTCCTGGGAGAGGAGCCGTGCGAAAGTCAGCGTCTGTACGCGCGTTGAGCCGAGCGAAGCGAGAGCGAGGCAGCGCATATGACAAGTATTGAAACGAGTGATAGCTGAGTGAAGCGCGGCGGCCCAGCCGTGCGAAAGTCAGCGTCTGTACGCGCGTTGAGCCGAGCGAAGCGAGAGCGAGGCAGCGCATATGAGTAAGTATTGCCAATAATAATAAAAAAAAGGGGAAGGTGAGCTCAGCTTAGCCTCTCCTAGCTTACACTTTCAGCATGAGGGCATTCCCTGAACCGTTAGATGTCTTTAAACATGTTTCGGATTGGGCATTGCTCCTATTTTATGGTTATCTCTATTCGTTTATAAGGAGGATAGAACATTGGCTACTGCATCTGCTACCAAGCTTCAATTAAAACCACTGGCTGACCGGGTTGTGGTAAGAAAGCTTGATGCCGAAGAAAAAACAGCTGGCGGGATTGTCCTGCCTGACACTGCTAAAGAAAAACCACAGCAAGGCGAAATTCTGGCTGTTGGACCAGGCAAGCTGGACGAGAAAAGTAATCGCCAGCCTATGGAAGTGAAAGTTGGTGACAAGATTTTGTTTGCCAAATACTCGGGCACTGAAGTCAAAATTGATGGAATTGAATACCTGATTTTGGCTGAGCGTGACATCCTGGCTATAGTTGCGTAGTTTCATATACAGGACATCAGGACATAACGTAACGAAGGAGAGGCGAGAAGCCCTCCGCAGTAGAGTGTAATTAGCGCTTCGAGCCCAGTAAAATCAGGCGAGGCAGCGCAACTTAAGGAGATAGAACAAAAATGCCTAAACAAATAGTTTATGAAGAACAAGCTCGTCGCGCTCTTGAGCGTGGTGTTGATGCTGTTGCTAACACCGTCAAAATCACTCTTGGACCGGCTGGCCGTAACGTGGTTTTAGAAAAGAAATTTGGTGCCCCGCAAATTGTAAATGATGGTGTGACCATTGCCAAAGAAATTGAGCTGGAAGACCATCTCGAGAATGCTGGTGCTCAATTGGTACGTGAAGTCTGCACCAGAACTAATGATAATGCCGGTGATGGTACAACTACAGCTGCTGTTTTGGCTCAGGCCATGATTAAAGAAGGTTTGAGAAATGTGGCCGCTGGTGCTAACCCAATGGTATTGCGCCGTGGCATTCAGAAAGCTGTGGACATAGCCGTTAAAGAGATAAAAAATATAGCCAAACCGGTTGAAGGTAAAGTAGAAATCACTCAAGTGGCTACTATATCTGCTGGCAATGATGAAGAAATTGGCAAATTGATTGCTGATGCTATGGACAAAGTTGGTAAAGACGGTGTGATTACTGTTGAAGAGTCAAAATCGCTTTCCACAGAATTGGAAGTAGTAGAAGGCATGCAGTTTGACAAAGGTTTTGTCTCTGCTTATTTTGTTACTGATCCAGAAAGAATGGAAGCTGTTCTCGATGAACCTTATATTCTTTGCGTAGATAAGAAAGTAAATCTTCTCGCTGATCTAGTGCCAGTGTTGGAGAAAGTAGCTCGAGCCGGCAGACCATTCATGCTCATTGCTGAAGATATTGAAGGTGAAGCCTTGGCCACTCTAGTGGTTAACCATTTGCGGAAAGTTCTTCCTTGCTGTGCCGTTAAAGCCCCTGGCTTTGGCGATCGCCGCAAAGAAATGCTCAAAGACATTGCTGTTTTGACTGGTGGTCAGGTAGTGTCAGAAGAAGCAGGCACCAAGCTTGACAATGTCACCATTGAAATGTTGGGTAAAGCCCGTCAAGTACGTGTCAACAAGGACAAAACAACTATTGTTGCTGGTAACGATAGCAAGGCTGAAGTAAGCAAGCGCATTGCTCTTATCAAACGTCAAATAGAAGAAACTGATTCTGATTTTGACAAAGAAAAGCTGCAAGAGCGTTTGGCTAAATTGGCTGGTGGTGTAGCCGTAATTAAAGTCGGCGCTGCCACGGAAACAGAACTTAAAGACCGCAAACTGCGCTTCGAGGATGCATTGAATGCAACCAGAGCAGCAGTAGAAGAAGGTTATGTTCCTGGCGGTGGCACCACATTGCTCAATGTCAGCAAAGCCATGGAAAAATCACGTGATTCTTTCCAAGGCGATGAGCGCACCGGTTTCGAGATTGTACTAAAGTCTTTTGAAGCCCCAGTTCGTCAAATTGCTGACAATGCCGGACTACCAGGTGAAGTGGTGGTAGAGCGTGTTAAAGAACAAAAGCCGGGCTTTGGTTTCAATGCCATGACTTTTGAATATGTCGATATGTCTAAGACCGGTATTATTGATCCGGCTAAAGTAGAGCGTTGTGCTCTTCAAAACGCTGCTTCAATTGCTGCCATGTTCTTAACTACCGAAGCACTCGTGGTTGACGTTCCTGAAGAAAAGAACAAAATGCCCCAAATGCCATCTGGTGCTGGTATGGGTGATTTCTAATCTTAAGAAATCAAGATACATGAATTGCAATAGGGGCAGAGGATTTTTCCTTTGCCCCTATGCTTAATTGTGACATTGATTGAGCATAGAGAAGAAACTATGAAAGTAGCTGTGATTACTGGCGCCAGCCGAGGCATTGGTGCTTGCGTTGCCGAAGGGCTAGCATCTGACGGATATGCCTTGGCAGTGGCAGCACGCTCAGAAGATGCATTGGGAAAAGTTGCTGAGCGCATTAAGAAAAACTTGAAAGATCGAGCACCGCATGTGGTAGCTTATCCTCTCGATGTGCGAGATCATAAAGCTGTTGAAGCAATGATTACTTCTGTAAAGTCTGAATTTGGGCGTATTGATTTGTTGTTTAATAACGCTGGCATTGCTAAATTGGGCGTCGTGGATGAAGTGGAGATTGAGGATTTCGAGGAGGTTCTTTCAACTAATTTGAAAGGAGCATTTTACTTTCTCAAAGCGGTGGTGCCAGTTATGAAAAAACAACGTTCCGGAACCATCATTAATATTGCCTCTGACGCTGGTAAAACCGGGTATGCAGGTTGGGGAGCCTATTGTGCTTCCAAGTTTGGTTTGGTCGGTCTTTCCGAATCTCTATATAAGGAATTATCGCCATATGGTGTAAAGGTGACGGCTATTTGTCCTGGCTGGGTAGATACAGATATAGCCGAAGTTTCAGGGCTTACTCGCGAAGAAATGATTAGCCCAAAAGACATACTTAGCACAGTGCGCTGGCTGCTATCATTATCGTCCGCGGCCGTTGTCAAGGAACTTGCCATTGCTTGTTCCAATGAAGCTTAGGATTATCCAAGCTCTGTTGTATTTCATGACTACCCTTTTTATTAAACAGCGCAACTTGCTTGTTGGGGAATTAAATTGACCTGTTCTAAAGAATTGCTGGGCAGATAATTGTGACGGACGTGACAAGCCGCTATTGCCAGTGCATCGGATGCATCATCGGGCTTGATTATCTGTGGTAAGTCTAAAAGACTAGCAATCATTTCTTGAACCAGGCGTTTGTCTGCCTTACCAAAACCAGTAATTTGCAATTTGACCTGCATAGGCGTATATTCAGCCACCGGTAAACCACAAGCAGCAGCAGTCTCTAAAATTACTCCTCTTGCTTGAGCGACGGACATGGCGGTTTTCGCATTTTTGAAGAAAAAAATTGCTTCTACTGCTAGTATATTGGGGTTAAATTGCTCAATTAACTGAATCAAATCTGTGCGAATCATAGCCAGTCTTTGTCCGGCGGACATGTTTTTGGGTGTGACAATTGTGCCCGAGCCAAGATAGGTAAATCCATTAATATGTGCATGAAGAAGGGCCCCATAACCAACGGTTGCGATACCAGGGTCGATACCGAGAATTCGTTGTGCAAAAATAAGAGGCCTCTGCTTTCTAGATTAAACAAAACGGTTTTAGTGTAACATGATTTTTAGCACAAAAAAATCTATTCGAACAGATAACTTCAACCTTAAAGGTTTAAACGCTGCCGCCAGTAGGCGTCATGTTGGGTTTGTGCTCTGGCAAAAATTGATGCTATCTCTGATTGCAGGGCTAGTGTTAGCATTCTCCAGCCCTGGCTTTGATCAATGGTGGTTGGCATGGTTCATGGTGGCACCGTTATTAGTCCTGCTTACCAAATGTCAGGGCAGCCGCCAAAGCATTTTGTGTGGCTTATTTTTTGGTATGGGATATCACTTGCTGTCGTTGCGTTTTTATGCTGGTACACATATCCATTTTAATGAACAGAGTCAATTTTTTCTGCTGATTTGGTTTGGACAAGCGCTTTTATTGTCATTGCCGACCATGGCTTTTGCCTGGATGCTTAATTCTTTACCCCTTAGGCCTGGATATATTCCATATTTTCAACGCCCGTACTTCCCATATTTAGTAAGCGTGCCTTTGCTATGGATATTTTTGCATCGAGGATTGGCAGTTGCTCATCCCCTTAACCTCATGTGGCAATTGTCACCATTACCTCCAATTGCCATTGATGCTTTGTCGTATTCTCAATACAGTCAATTAACTATCATTCAATTAGCTTCTTGGTCCGGTTCCTTAGGAGTGGAATTTTTGCTCCTGCTGGTCAATGCTGCCGTGGCCTCTTTTTTGGTGGAATTGATTCAAGTTCAGGATCGTCCGGTTGAGCGAGTAGATGCAATTTCCCCACGGCTAGGGGCAGTTGTTGATTTGTCCATTGTGGCGGCATTAGTTGGTCTCGTATATTTCCTAGGTATTACAAAGATTAGGAGCACTAATTTCTACGCAGGCGATGTCATTGTAAATGGTCTCGTCGGAAAAAAATATTTCGACAACGAATCTAATCAGCCTAAAATACCACTTGGTATTTTCCGGGGTGATATTTTGGCACCGAAAGCTGATTTATATTTTCCCAGGCTGAAGGAGTTAGCGGGTTCTTTTGAAATAATTGCTGTATCTGAATCTAAAGAGTTAGTTAGTCCTAGTCGGTGCTATGGTGCCTTGGATTTGCTGAAGAAAATTGTGCACCAAAATCACAATGCGGCGATAACTAGTTTTGTATTACAAAGAGGTGAAGATAATTACAGGCAAGATTTTGTATGTATGCCTAAAGATAATTTTCAAGCGAAAAGATATTTGCTCTGTACAAATGATTATTTACCTACCGGCTTACTACCACCTTCTCTAAAGGAATGGTTTTTCCTGGCCGATGAAAATAATCCACTCTCTTCTACAATGGCGAAAATAAGTTGGGGCAATATAGCGATTTTAGGAGGCAGTGAAATCGCAAACTCACATGTGGTAGCCAAGCAAATACGGCGAGGGGCTTCATTGATTATCTGTGAAAGTAATATAGATTGGACGGCAGATAAATGTTTAAGCAAGCAATTATTAGCCGCTGCAGTATTTCGAGCTGTAGAAAACAATCGCTATGTTATACTTTCTGCCGGTGATGCTGTGGTGGCAATCATAGAGCCAAGTGGCTTTATAAGGAGCTTATTCATTAGATCTCCAGGTTCTAATTGGTCTGATTATCCTGAAAAATCAGGTATTATATTCAGCACTGTGCAATTTCTTTGGACTAAGACCCCTTTTACAAAAATGTGGTGGCTATGAACTATATGCAAGGAAAATTTAAATTTTGCTCGCTGCTTGTTATACTCACATACGTATTTATTTTTTTACCAGCCTGGTCTGCCGTGCCTGTTGCCTGCATAGGAAAGAACAACATCGTAAAGTTGGAAGTAGCATCCTCCCCTGAAGAAGTTCAAAAAGGGTTGATGTTTCGCACTTCTTTGCCAGAAGGAACAGGTATGGTTTTTCTTTTTCATCCGCCCAGAAAAGAAAAATTCTGGATGTATCACACCTTAATTTCTTTGGATATGTGCTTTATCCTAAACGATCGCATCGTCAAAATTTTTGAAGATGTACAACCATGCCGCTCCGAAAATCCATATGACTGCCCAACATATCCTGGCGATGGACCTGGCATAATGGTTTCTGAAGTAATTGAGCTGCCGGCAGGCTATGTAAAAAAACATGGCATAAAAGAAGGCGATAAAGTTACTTTTACCCTATAAGGTTTCATAAATAGACTTATCTCATTTTTACGAAAACTTGAATCTGCAAATACTCGTTGTTGATAACAATATGCAGCATTCAAGCCATAATTCTGTCACAAAGCATTGCTAAGCTTTGCAAATTAATGTTTATTATTTGCGGAGATGGTAATGTATATGTTACCATTAAATAAAAGATGAAGGTTGAAGAGTACATCAGAAAAAGATGGGACTTCTCCGTACAAATTGCGCAAAAAATCAAGAATCGAATAAGGTAGAAAAACATGGCATTAACTAGAGATTTTAAACATACCGTGATTGAGAGAGTTAATCGCGATCCAGCTTTTGCAAAAGCGCTACTCTATGAAGCGGTGGATGCTTTTCTTACCGGAGAACCAGAAATTGCACGACTTATTCTTCGTGATCTCGTCAATGCCACCATAGGTTTTGAAACATTAGCTGTCAAAGTAGCAAAGCCTTCTAAAAGTTTGCATCGCATGCTAACTAAAACAGGCAACCCAAGTATGGACAATTTAGCTGCTATATTTAGCGTGATTCAGAAAAACCTGGGCGTGAGAATTAAAGCTCAGGCTATGAAATAAATAAGATTCTAACTTTAAACACAAGGTCATAGCTGAGCCTGGTATATGCCACGGCAATGTCACAAATCCTTGATAAGGTTTGTATTTGTCGCAGCTTGACACTAGTTATCAAAAATGATAAGATTGGGAATCGCTGATGAATTTATACGGTAAGGAGCTTATCGCCAAATTCCAACTTAGGCACTCCCAGTCTCGGAAGCCCTTGGAAGAGTGGGTCAGCAAAACCGAGTCAGCGCAGTGGAACACGTTCGCGGATATTAAAAAGACGTTTAACACAACTGATTATCTGTCCCCGTATTGTATCTTCGATGTTGGTGGCAATAAATTTCGGATTATTGCAATAGTGAGCTTTACTGAGAAAACTCTGCTTATAGATAAAATCCTCACTCATCCTGAATATGATAGATGGAAACCAAAATGAAAGCGCTTCCAATACAAAGTGATTACCTTGAACTTGTCCAATGTTTGCCATTGAGCATTATTGAACATGAGGAGCAGTATGAACGTATGCTGGCAGCGATGAAACAATTGGCTATTAAGGATAATAAAATGACCAAGGGCGAGCGTCAGTATTTCGAAGTTCTTGGGCTGCTAGTCAGCCAGTATGAAGATAAACATTTCAAGACAGATTATGTTGCACCGCAAGAGATATTACGCTCATTTATGGATGACCATAAATTGACGCAGGCGACGATTGCAAAAATTTCTGGTGAATATGAGTCAAATATTTCTGCTTTTCTCGCCGGCAAACGCAATATGACCAAGCAGGCCGCTAAGCGTTTGGGAGTTCACTTTGCGGTTGATCCCATGATCTTCCTGCCGCCAATTTAAACTTGTACAACTTGTTTAATAGACGGAATAGCTTCTTTAAGCGCTTTTTCTACGCCCATTTTTAAAGTCATAGTCGAGCTTGGACACATGCCACAGGCGCCGACTAAATGAACGAAAACTTCGTCATCTTTGACATCAACCAATTCAATATTGCCGCCATCCATCATGAGCATGGGGCGAATTTTTTCTAGCACCTGTTCCACTTGTTCGCGCATAAAATTGTTTCCTTTAAAATGGGCTGATAAATCTCGCCCCTACCTATTTGCTATTCAACTGCCCTAATCTTATCATTTTATATGAAATTGAATTAAATAGCTGTAAACCAGGGGGCTTATAAAAGAATTCATTATATCCTTTATATCAATAATACTTGTAGTTTAGCTGTTTTTAGGCTTATGCCCGAGTATATTCACCGGGATTTAATAAAGGGGATTTTATGGCAAGAGTAGCAATTAATGGTTTTGGTAGAATTGGGCGCAATGCCTTGCGGGCTTATCTAGCTGGTGCAAGCAAAGGTATTGAAATTGTAGCCATAAATGATCCTTTGCAAGATCTTGAACAGTCAGCCCATTTGCTTAAATATGATTCGATTTTAGGCGAATTGCCACAAGATGTAAGCCATACACAGGATTCACTGGTGGTGGCCGGCAAAACATTTCAATTCTTTAGAGAAAGAGAACCTGCTAATTGTCCCTGGGGCAAGCTCAATATAGATATTGTTCTTGAATGCAGCGGAGTTTTTACCGAAGCAGAAAAAGCTAAAGGACATATTAATGCCGGCGCCCGTAAAGTTATTATCTCAGCGCCCGCTAAAGATGAAGACATAACCATTGTGCTGGGCGTGAACGAGGGCAACTACGATCCTGAAAAACATAATATTATTTCTAATGCTAGCTGTACAACCAATTGTTTGGCACCGGTTGCTAAAGTAATTGATGACACATTTGGTATCGAATGTGGTTTGATGACCACAATTCACAGCTATACACTTGATCAACGTTTGCTTGACACCGGTCATAAAGATTTACGCAGAGCTAGAGCGGCTGGCCAATCTATGATTCCATCCAGTACCGGTGCTGCTAAAGCAATCGGGCTTGTTTTGCCGACTTTGAAAGGCAAATTAAATGGTTTTGCTATGCGTGTGCCTACACCAAATGTTTCTGTTGTTGATCTCGTAGTCACTACCAAGCGTGATGTGTCTATAGAATCCGCTAAGCAAGCTCTTAAAGAAGCCGCTAACGGCAAAATGAAAAATATACTGGGATACACAGAGACTCCTCTTGTTTCGGTTGATTTTAAAGGCAATAAGCTTTCCTCCATTGTTGACGCCGATCTAACCATGTGTGTGAACAACCGCATGCTAAAAGTGCTCGCTTGGTACGACAATGAATGGGGTTACAGCAATCGTCTGGTTGATTTAGCCGTTCTTGTGGCTAGCAAATTGCCAGCTTCGCAGAAAACCTTATCCGTAAAATAATACAAACGATGCCTGGGGCTGGGCTTGCTGAGCCCGCAAAGTGAGGGACGCACATTAGCAACCCTTAACCTTGTCCTTGGGCACAGGCGTATTTCTACCATTGATTGTCTATTGCTGCTTCGCTACACTAAACTTCTCTATGTGTGGGATACGGCATGGTGGAAAAAAACTCTTCAGTTGCTCCGACCACTGATTTTCAAAATCTTTCGGTTCAGTCCAGGCTGGCGTCTCATCAAGCTGGCAAGCAAGCGGTACCCAGTACTGATGGGTCTTTACGTATCCATTGTGAGCGCGTCACCAAAAAGTTTGGCAGCGTTATTGCCAACAATGACATAAGCTGTGATATTTATACAGGCGGCATCCATGCCTTTCTAGGCGAAAACGGCGCTGGTAAGTCTACTTTGATGAAGATCCTGGCAGGTTATTACCAACCAGATTTTGGTTCTCTTTATATCAACAATCATCTTGTTAATTTCAGGTCACCGACCGAAGCCAGGCAATTCGGTATAGGCATGGTCCATCAACAGTTTACGCTTGTGCCATCGCTGACGGTGCTAGAAAATGTTTTGCTTGGGCATCCAGCTACACCGCTAATTTTAAACCCTAAAAAACAAGCAGCGACAATTGGTGATAAAGCTGCACGGCACGGCATAGATTTAGATCTTTATGCACCAATCTCGCGTCTCAATATGGCGCAGCGGCAAAAAGTTGAAATTTTAAAACTGCTCTGGCGCGACGCGCGCATTTTAATTCTTGATGAACCGACATCACAGCTGGCTCCGTTTGAGGCAGAAGAAATTTTGCAAACAATGAGTCATCTGGCTAACCAGGGAAGAATAGTTATCCTCATCACTCATCACATTGAAGAATTATTGAAATTTGCTTCCGTAATTACTGTTCTACGACAAGGGCGTGTAATCGATAATTTTTATGGAAGTAGCGTACAAGCTGAAGAACTTGCCAGATTAATGATTGGGGAATTAGATAGCAGAGTAAAGCGCGATGAAGAGCCGTGCCCAGTGGAGCGAGCGAATCGCTCAATAATATTTAGTGAAAGAAGCATACAAACAGTAAAAGCTCAAAAAGATTCGTTTGCAGTGGATACTACAGAAGTGTCTTTGATAACTGTAACTGAGCACCTTGAATTGCAGAACGTACACATAAGAAAATCGGCTTCACATCGCGCTCTTCATGACATTAATTTAGAAATAAAAGCTGGCGAGGTGCATGGTATAGCTGCAGTTGCCGGTAGTGGTCAGGATGAACTGGTAGCCGTTCTATGTGGACATCTGATTCCAGAAAATGGAAAACTAGTTCTTGATGGACGGCAAGCCTCTTGGAAAATTCTAAGCGATCCCAGTCATAGTTGTGCTCATGTGCCTGCCGAACCTAAAAAGGCTTCTTTAGCTGGTCTTACATTATGGGAAAATTTGTTTTTGAGAAATATTCATCGAAAGAAATATCTAGCTGGGCCATTCATAAAGAAGAAAGAAGTAATAAAAATGGCTGAAGAGAGGCTGAATACTTTTGATGTTCGACCTAGGCATAAATCAGCGCTTGGCGGTAGTCTTTCTGGAGGCAATTTACAGCGCCTTATATTGGCGCGTGAATTTCAAAAACAAGCATCATTAATGGTGGCAGTTAATCCTACTGCTGGACTTGATCTCGCTATGTCGCTTCGAATCAGAGAAAAAATAAAGCAATACGTTGCCGGCGGCCGACGTTCGCTGTTGCTAATTTCTCCAGATTTGGATGAGTTGTTGAAAACTTGTGACCGTATTTCTGTTATGTTTGCCGGGCGCATAGTTGGCACCGAGGATGTAAGCAGCTTGAATGCTCAGTCTCTTGGACTGCTTATGGGAGGCAATAGCTTGGCAACTGTAAATGATCGTTTACCAATGCCTGTTGCCCAAATATGATTAAATAAATCGTTCAATTAGTAGGAGCTCGGGCGAAATTGTAGGGGCGAAATTTATGAGCCCTTTGATCAAGGACATTACATGCTTTCAGTGAACAGAGAGAAAATCAGGCAGATTTGTCTATACACTGCCGGCTCGCTGTTTGCTGTTATTTTAGCTTTCGCCATAACGGCTATATTTTTGCTTCTGGTGGGCAAAGATCCAATTGCTGTCTATGGCGGTATTTACCAAGGCGCTTTTGGCGATAGTTTTTCGCTTTCTGAAACGCTTGTAGCAGCAACACCAATTATGCTTTGTGCTTTAGGTGTAGCTATTGCTCAATGGCTGGGCATGATGAATGTTGGCGTGGAAGGGCAGCTTTATCTGGGTGCCATTGGCGCTACTTTTGTTGCTCTTAATTGTTCGAGCTTGCCGGCCTGGCAGCTGCTACCTTTGATGCTGCTGGCTGCGGCAATATGCGGAGGAATCTGGAGTTTTATTCCGGCTGTTCTGCGCGTCACTATTGGTGTGAGCGAAGTGATTGTCACTTTGCTCATGAATTATATTGCTTTGCTTTTAGTTGAATTTCTTATACATGGCTCCTGGGAAGATCCAACCAATGTATCCTGGCCGCAAACGGCAGCCTTTCCTGCTGCGGCTGAGCTGCCCCACTTTTTTGGCACACGCGTACATTTGGGTATTGTGTTCGCCATTATAATTGCTATCGTTTTTGCCATTCTTTTGCCAACTACAAAAATTGGTTTTATTTCAAGAGTAATTGGCAGCAATCCTGATGCTGCTCAATATGCTCATTATAAAGTTAAGCGTTATCAACTCTGGGCAATGATTATTTCTGGGGCAGTGGCAGCTTTAGCCGGTTTCAGTCAGGTATCGGCTATTGAGGGGCGACTGCGATCTGGGTTATCGCCTGGCTATGGCTACACAGGTTTTCTTGCTTGTTGGCTCGCCCGTCATAATCCTATTGCTATAATTATTGTCTCGGTATTGATTGGGGGCTTACTTTCTGGGGCTGATAGTCATGGCGATACCGGCACCGACTTGATTGGCATGGAAATATATACTCAATAGAGCATGAAAAAGCCCAAGCAACATTCCTGCTACCATAGCCGCTGCTAATCCCAGAAAAACAGAATGAGTGTTGTAAGTGACCGCTACTCCAGTAAATGCACCAACAAGCATTATGCCTTCCAGTCCGACATTTAGAATACCTGAGCGCTCAGTAATAATTTCGCCCAGCGTTGCATACAAAACAGGTGTGGCGCTGCGCACCATGCCTGCTGCTACTGTTATTAGGAATTCACCGGTAATGATATTCATATCTTTATCCACTCCGTTCGGTTCCGGGCTCATAAATTTCGCCCCTACAATCTATACTTATCTCCGTTTTATCCCCGCTCGAATTCTTATATTATCGTTTCAACGGTAAGCCCGCTCGGCATAATTTATATCCCTCGCGGTCGCTGCACCGCACATGTCGCCTCATTTTCGCTACTTAGTTCGCGTCCGCTG
>Ga0206975_1183_pt1 | contig 14981 bp, 13 predicted proteins | sample Alteio_BWOrgHeat_81_FD_152919 | JGI IMG/M metagenome (GOLD analysis project Ga0206975, IMG submission 152919) | Enriched cells from forest soil in Barre Woods Harvard Forest LTER site, Petersham, Massachusetts, United States -... | ecosystem: Environmental > Terrestrial > Soil > Temperate forest >... | reverse complement strand
AAAGGGGCTGGTGCGGGAGACCGGCAATCATTCCCAACTCATGCAACTCGAAAACGGGTTGTACCGTTCGCTGAGTCAGATGCAGTTTCAGCCTCAGTTTACCGAATAACAATCGTATATATTCAACTAACAGAAAACAGGGCCTAATAAGCCCTGTTTTCTGTTCTGCTCCGAATTTTTTTTTATAATACTTCCAAAACAATACCTTTGGGTTCATGAGACACCGACTTTGCTGCTTGGCTCTCCTGAGCCTTTTGTTTGTAAGTCCTTTCAGATCCCAGAATCCGGTGATCCAAAAGCTGTTTCGGGGCTCGTTCCGGGTGTACGAAGACCTGCGCTATCCGAGCGGTGTATACCGGGCCAAGCTTCCGCTCAGTGGCACGGCCAATACCTTTGCGGCCATTTCTGTAACGGGGATGGGACTGGTAGCTTTGTGCATCGCCGACTCCATGCAATGGACCCTCACCGCCAAAGCACAGGCTTTGCTGACGATTAAAAGCATGCTGGGTTATACGGCGGGATTTCACCCGGTCAGAAACCCATCCGGTTTTTTCGAGCAGTTTATTGACCCTGTAAGCGGGCAGAATAGCGGAAGCTCTCCATTCAGTACCATCGACAATGCGGTACTCGTATCGGGTGTACTCTTCTGCAAAAATTATTTCAAGGACGACAGTATAAGCTTCTACGCAGATAAGCTCTGGAACGGGTATAACTGGGCCCCCGTTATTGCTGACGCCAGCAATGCGAAACTTTATCTCACACTTGACTCCACCGGAAATGGCACAGGAGCCAGTACACGACTCTACAATGAATATGTGCTTGTTGCCTGGCTGGCACGAGGGCAGGAATGCAGCAACAACCAGACCGGTCCTGCCACACAACTCTGGAACCAGTTTTGCGACAACCCGGATAACTATCTTTTTAAACCCGTATATCAGGGAGTGACCATGATAGGGGCATTGGCCGGAAGCTATCAGCCCGAGCATGTAATGAACATGCCGCATTACCTCTGCCACCGCCATACCGTTTCTGCCCGCTATGCGTATTACATGAATAACATGCGCAAAGCGGATTCCCTCTGGTGGAAAACCACACATAAGACACAAGTGTACGAATGGGGAATGAGTGCCGGCAGCGGCATTTCCCAGGCATACCTGGTTGATGCCATCAATAACAATCCCGATACCATCGTGTCACCTCATGCAATGGCAGGCTTCCTTCCGATTTATCCCCAGGCCAAAAACGACCTGGTCAGTTTATACAATACGCACAAAGGAGTGTACGCCCTTGCCTCTGACACTTCCATGAAAATTCTCTGGAGATATTCCCCGGCACAGCCTTCCTGGAAAGCAACTGTGTTGCAAGGAGTAGACTTTGCTCCTTTCCTCTTCGGTCTCGCTTCCTTGCCCGAAAATCTCGGCATTGGCTTTTTCGCGCGCAACAATGATTTCTTCGATCCTCAGGTGAACACCGGATTTTCCCCCTCCACTATTTGTGCAGGAGGCTGCCTCAATTTCACTGATCAGAGTACGCTTCATCCGACCTGGTGGAGCTGGTCTTTTCCGGGCAGCTCGCTTCCCTCTTCCGGTCAACAAAACCCGACGAATATTTGTTACAGCACATCAGGGTCTTTTACTGTCACCCTGCAAGATTCCAATCGCTGTGGAAGTAATGCGGGCAGTCGTATCCTTCTTGTCCATCCGCTCCCAGCAACACCCACCATTACTCAAAATGGGAGCACGCTTACCTCCTCTGCTGCCGTTTCGTACCAATGGTTGCTCAACAATGTTCCTGTCAGCGGGGCTACCCAGCAAACCCTTTCTTTTTCCAGCAATGGCTCTTATGCCGTATGTATAACCGACGCCAATGGATGTCAGGCATGTTCGCTTCCGTTAACGCCCAACGGAATCGGAGAATATGCGAGAAAGTCCCCGTTTACCCTGTTCCCGAATCCGGCCCGGACAGAAGTGCAGGTTAGCGGTACCAATACCTCCGGAGATTACTTGTTTCTTCGTATTTGGAATACCCTTGGACAATGTGTCTACGAAGAAGAATATCGGGTTTCCGGTGGACAGTTTTCAACAGCTTTGAATGTGAATGGATTTCCTCCCGGCTTTTATTCGGTGGTGTTTCAGACAAACAATTCCTGGTCTGTACAGCGTCTGGAAATTAACTAGCCGTCGGCCGTTTCGGCTAATTTTTCTCTTCCGAATACTTAGTTTGCCTGAATTTGGGTATTCTCTCCCGGGAACGCTCAAAACCCTTTATGGACAAGAGGTTTCCCTTCCGAATCCTTAAGTTGTGCTTTTTTGCTGCTCGCTTTTGCTACCCGCCTGGGCTAAGTTTGTTTTGAGCGCTTTTCCTACCCATTCATACCGGCAAATGGAAACCCGCTTCCAGAATGATAAACCTAAAACCTATCACATGAAAAAGCAAATTTTTACATTTATCGCGTCCACCATTTTCATTAGCGCCGTGGTGGCTCAGGCACCACGTAAGGTAGTGGTGGAGGATTATACCGGTATTTGGTGCGGTTGGTGTCCGAATGGAAGAACGGCAACCCAGCATTTGGATGCCACCTATGGATCTAAAGTAATCTGCATGGGTGTACATTCCGGAGATGCGCTCTCCACGGGCTATCCCGACAGCCTGGTAAACGGTATTGGGGTAACAGGCTTTCCAGAGGGTGCGATAGACCGCTTTTCCGATCCTCAGGGAGGTATATTCCAAGGTTGCGGATCAACCCCTGCAGGAGACGACTGGGATCCCACCTTTAACAAACGGTTTAATACCTCTGCTCCGGTAGCCGTTAATCTGGCAAGCACCTATAACGGTACGACACGTGCCTTGTCGGTAACCGTTACCGCACAATTTGTAGCGAGTGCTTCAGGCAACATGCGGCTAAACTGTGTGCTGGTGGAAGACAGCATTCAAACCAACAACCAACAGCATAACTACATGTCAGGCGATCCGAGTTTTTCGGCCTATGAATGGTATTCCCAGGCAGCTACCATTGCAGTTTATTACCAACGCGATGTTGCCAGGATAAATCTTGCCTCTGCATATGGCACCAAAGGAATTATTCCAACCACTGTTTCTGCCGGTGGCACATATAGTAAAACCTATTCCTATACCTTACCATCCGGCTGGAACGACAAGCATGTAAAGATTGTTGGATTTGTTGAACATTGGGGAAGCAAGCCTGCTATGGCAGACACAAGTCAGATTTATATCATCAATGCAAATGAAAGTCGCCTGGGCCAGTCTACCGCTACAGCAGTGATAGAGAATACCGAACGTGGCTTTGATTCGGGTCATTGCTTTCCAAATCCTTTTAACAATACCATCACCATCCCGCTACAGCTCGGAGCAGATGCCCGTACCAACATCAAGGTCTATTCCATGCTGGGCGTGGAAGTAGCCACGCTTGTGGATGAACCCCTGATGGCCGGAGAGCACTCTTTTTTCTGGAATGGAACCAAATCCGATGGGAGTGGTGCTGATAACGGATTATATGTGATCCGTATCCTCACCGACAAAGGCTCTTTGTGTCACACGGTGATGCTTAGCAGATGATCATCACATGCGGAGAATGAATTAAAAAAGAAAGGGTCCTCTAAGAGGACCCTTTCTTTTTTAAGAAAATAAATCGGGATTAACCGGCAACCACTTCAAAAGACACTTTCGCTGCCACATGTTTGTGTAGACGAACGTCTGCTGTGTAAGTACCGGTAGATTTGATCGCTTCATCGTTCAACTGGATGTTGCGACGATCTACTTCGTAACCCAACTTCTTGAGGGCGTCGTGCAGCTGAACGCTGGTAACCGAACCGAAGATTTTTCCGGACTCACCTACTTTCGCAGGAACCTGTACCAGGATATCTTTCATTTTGGCTGCAACTTTCTCTGCTTCTGCCTGAACTTTGGCTTCTTTGTGTGCACGCTGTTTCACATTTTCAGCAAGAATTTTCTTGCCTTTGTCATCAGCGATGACTGCAATACCTTGAGGAATCAGGAAGTTTCTTCCGTACCCCGGTTTTACTTTCACGACGTCGTCCTTGTATCCAAGGTTCTTCACGTCCTGTTTTAAAATTATTTCCATGTCGTTTGTGATCGGATTAAACGGTTATCACTACTAATTACTTCATCATATCGGCCACATAAGGCATCAGGGCAATGTGACGGGCACGTTTAACGGCCTGTCCCACCTTACGCTGATACTTCACCGATGTACCGGTGAGCCTTCTTGGCAGAATCTTACCTTGTTCATTTACGAACTTCAGCAGGAAATCGGCGTCTTTGTAATCGATATACTTGATACCGCTCTTTTTGAAACGGCAGTATTTTTTCTTTTTAACCTCCACTGTAGGGGGGTTGAGATATCTGATCTCTGAGCTATTTTCAGCCATTGAATTTCTTTTTAAGGATTAAACAAGATTTTAGTTGGCGTTCGCGGCGGCTTCTTTTTTCTTCTCTTTCAGCTTACCACGGCGTTTCTCACTGTAGGCTTTCGAGTATTTGTCGAGAGCAACGGTAAGGAAGCGCATGATGCGTTCATCGCGTTTGAAGGCCAGTTCGAGTTCGGCGACCAGTGAGCCTGGACCAGTATATTCCATAAGGAAATAATGGCCGGTGGACTTCTTTTGGATCTGGTAAGCCATCTTCTTGAGGCCCCAGTTCTCTTCGTGTACGATCTTGCCACCAAGATCTGCAAGTAGCTTTTTGTACTTGCCTACCGCCTCCTTTGCCTGTTCATCAGACAAAACGGGAGTGAAAATGAAGACGGTTTCATAGTTTTTACTCATCTTGTTTAGAGTGTTTGGTTTGTTAATAAATAGAATCCCTTTTTTGAGGGGAGGCAAATGTAGGAAAATTATGGGAAAGGACAATGAAGAAAACACATTAAATAACGGCCTCTCTTTTTATCTATCTTATTGACTATCAACAGGAAATAAGCCACCCGACTTACAAAAGCGCAGAAACCTGCCTTAAAATGAATCTTTAAGCAAGCACTCCTCACCATTGCCTCAGCCCGGGTGACTCCCAAGCCGCTACATCAGCCATCGGAAAATTTCCTTGCTTAAGCCAGCCGACTAAACTTTTGAACACTCCTTTGTTTTCGGCAATAAACCCTAATTTTGCTCCACTATCATGAGCGACTTTATCGTATCCGCCCGGAAATACCGGCCAGCCACCTTTGATACCGTTGTTGGACAATCCTCGATTACCAATACGCTTAAAAATGCCATTGCCAGTCACCACCTGGCTCAGGCCTTCTTATTTTGCGGACCACGCGGAGTGGGTAAAACCACCTGTGCCCGTATCCTGGCCAAGACTATCAATTGCTTTAACATCACCGCTCAGACCGAAGCATGCGACCAGTGCGAATCCTGCAAGTCGTTCAACGAAGGAGCTTCCTTAAACGTCTATGAGCTCGATGCCGCTTCTAACAACTCGGTAGATGATATCCGTAACCTGGTAGACCAGGTGAGGTTCGCTCCTCAGCTGGGGTCCTATAAAATATATATCATCGACGAGGTGCACATGTTGAGTACCTCGGCTTTCAATGCTTTTCTGAAAACACTCGAAGAGCCACCCAAACATGCCATCTTTATTCTGGCTACTACCGAGCGGCATAAGATTCTGCCAACGATTCTTTCCCGTTGTCAGATTTTCAATTTCAACCGCATACAGGTAGAAGATATCGCCAAACACCTTGCTTTTATTGCCAAGCAGGAAAATGTCACCGCCGATGCCGACGCCCTGCACATCATTGCACAGAAAGCCGATGGCGCCCTGAGAGATGCCTGTTCGATATTTGACCAGATCGTGAGCTTTGCAGGAAACAACATTACCTACAAGGCCGTCATCGAGAATCTGCATGTGCTGGATTACGATTATTACTTCAAAGCCACCGATCACCTCCTGTCTGAAAATATCCCTGCAAGCCTGTTGCTCTTCAACGATATCCTGAACAATGGGTTTGACGGACATAACTTCCTTTCCGGCCTGGCTGAACACTTACGTAACTTACTCGTCTGCAAAGATGCTTCCACCCTGCAATTATTAGAGGTGGGAACCAATATCCGGGAAAAGTACCGGGAACAAAGCTCCCGGGTACAGGTGCCAGTCCTGCTCCGGGCACTCAGCATCGTTAACCGGGCGGATGTGCAGTACAAAGCCTCCCGCAACCCCAGACTGCTCATCGAGCTCACCCTCATGCAACTTTGCTCACTGAATACAGTAGAGCCTGAAAAAAAAAATGACAGCAGTATAAAAGCAACACTCCAAACAGGAGCTGCTGCACCTGCCAAGCCCACCGCCCCTGCTCCGGTTACCACTTCTACTGCCCCTGCTGCCACAGCAATTCCTGTTACAGCATCGCCTTCAGCAGCCCCAGCTCAACCGTCTCCTGCACCGGAGAACCCGACTGTAGGCATACCGGAAACTCAGGCCAAAAAGCCGCTGCTTCGGACCAGCTCTCCCCGCATACAGGAATTTATAAAACCCGAACAGAAAACGGAAGAAAAGGAAAAAACTGCGACCGCGACAGGAGAATTACCCAAAACCCCGTTTTCACAAGAACAGCTCGAACGCAGCTGGAAACAGTTTGCCGGTCAGCAAAAAGAAAAGCATTACGAGGTGACACTCCTCACACGGAAGCCCCAGCTTCAGGAAAATTATTCGGTAGCATTTACGGTTGATAACCAGGTTCAAAAAGATTTCATAACGGAAAACAAAGCGACCCTGATGGAGTTTATGCGGAGAGACCTGCAAAACTACGAGTTCCAGCTAAACATCCTGGTTATCAAAAATGACCAGGAACGCAAAGTATATACCTCCCAGGATAAGTTCCAACGGATGACAGAGAAAAATCCGGCTCTGCTCAAATTGCGTCAGCAGTTTGACCTGGATGTGGAGTGATTCCTGGGCTTGCGTTCTACCCTTGGGGACTTAACTATTTTCCTCAGTACTATTGACTTATTCCCGGCTTATGCCTAATATTGCCCCCGTATTTAATGCGTCTTTTACCCACCACAAACCTTCCTTTATATGAATAAAATCAAAGTTGCAAATCCGGTTGTAGAGCTGGATGGAGATGAAATGACCCGGATTATCTGGAAATTTATCAAGGACAAGCTGATCCTTCCTTACCTCGATCTGGACATTAAATACTACGACCTCGGCATGGAGCACCGCGATGCGACCAACGACCAGGTTACCATTGATTCAGCTGAAGCGATCAAAAAATACCATGTCGGCATTAAGTGCGCTACGATTACCCCCGATGAAGCACGTGTGGAGGAATTCAAATTAAAACAGATGTGGAAATCGCCTAACGGAACCATCCGTAATATCCTCGATGGAACCGTTTTCCGTGAGCCAATCGTGTGTAAGAACGTTCCACGCCTGGTGCCCAACTGGACTGCTCCTATTTGCATAGGCCGTCACGCTTTCGGCGATCAATACCGGGCAACGGATTTCGTAACCAAAGGAAAAGGAAAACTGACCATTACGTATACTCCCGAAGACGGCAGTGCCGTTCAGTCTTTTGAGGTCTTCAACTTCAAAGGCGATGGCGTTGCACTGGCCATGTACAATACAGATGAATCGATCCGCGGTTTTGCCCATTCCTGCTTCAATACGGCTCTTCAGAAAAAATGGCCGCTCTACCTGTCTACCAAGAATACCATCTTAAAGAAATACGACGGTCGCTTCAAAGACATCTTCCAGGAGATTTACGAAAAGGATTACAAAGCCAAATACCAGGCAGCCGGTATCGTTTACGAGCACCGTCTGATTGATGACATGGTGGCATCCGCACTTAAATGGAACGGAAATTTTGTATGGGCCTGTAAGAACTACGACGGGGATGTACAAAGCGATACCGTTGCCCAAGGCTTCGGATCACTCGGACTGATGACTTCTGTGCTGGTTACTCCCGACGGAAAGACCATGGAAGCAGAAGCGGCACACGGCACTGTGACACGCCACTTCCGTGACCACGAGGCAGGAAAACCTACCTCCACGAATCCGATCGCGTCCATTTTTGCATGGACAAGAGGACTCGAATTCCGCGGAAAACTTGACAACAATGCTGAACTCATCCACTTCTGCCATGCGCTCGAACAGGTATGTGTGGAAGTAGTGGAAAGCGGCAAAATGACTAAGGATCTGGCGGTTTGTATTCACGGTAACAAGGTGAAACATGGAGAACATTTCCTGTATACCGAAGAGTTTTTGAATGAACTGGATGTTCAATTGAAAGCGAAACTCAAAAAATAAGTGACTCAATATAATAAAGAAGGCCGGGCATCAGACCGGCCTTCTTTATTTCACATTTAGCTTATACCCGGAAAATCCTTCTTGGATCCACTCGCTATGGAAAATCAAAAGCTTCTCACAATCTGTGCTGTAATTGCCGTACGAAACGAGTACCCCTACCTCCGCGTCCTGCTCCCGCTGCTGGCTTCACAGCAGATCGATGTCGTCATACTCGACAACGGATCTACCGATGGCAGCAAAGCGCTTTATGACTTGCATAAGAACCAATCCGTTCGGGAGGTAATTGATGTTCCGTTCACGGGAGTCTTTGCCTTGATGGAGCTGCTCGAACAGAAACAGAATGTCTATGCAAGGCTTGCGCACGATTGGCTCCTTCATCACGATGCAGATGAAATCCTTCAACACCGTAACGGAACATCCTCGCTGCGGGAGACAATTGAGGAAGCCGACAGAGAGGGCTATACCGCACTCAATTTTGAAGAATTTGTTTTTGTTCCGGAGCCGGCAAGCGATTATGCAGGCAAGAACTATTTGCAGGCAATGAAGCGATATTATTTCTTTGCCCCGCATGAAAACCGTTTAAACAGAGCATGGAAACGCACATCTGCTCCCAGCAATACCGCTGGCGCAGGGCACCGCCTGGAGGGTGAAAGGTTGCTTATTTCCCCGAAAAACCATACCCTGCGGCATTACATCATGCTCAGCCAGGAACATGCATATAAGAAATACCTGAACAGGCAATTCCACCCGGATGCGCTGAAGAAGGGGTGGCACTTTAACCGAATTTCATTCACCCCCGAGAACCTGCAACTTCCGGCCTCTGGGAAACCGCTTCAGACCACTGATCCGTCTCAAACCCTTCCCTTAAGCCGGTCAGCTCCGTCCCGTCTTCACTTCTGGCAAGAAGGCTGGTCTGAAGGCAACGCACAATCTTGAGGATCTCAGGCAACTCCAAAATATTCCTTGCTCTTTCTATCTTTGTCTATGAAACGGTATCTACTCCTCCTGAGCTGCTCACTTCTTTCCGCAGTCACCTATTCTCAGATAAGCAATTCGGAAGACGTGCTGGATGCCATGCTGAAAAAGCATTCCGGCAACATGTGTAAGACGCTTACTTTTACACAGCTCACCTACCGGCCGAACGACTCGCTCAACAGGCACATGACCTGGTACGAAGCCATCGAGTTCCCGGATAAATTTCGCATCGATTTCAACAGCACCACCAAAGGAAATGCAGCAGTATTCCGGAATGACACCGCCTACCGCTTCCGCAAAGGAGTGTTACAGGACACCCGGGTTGACAAAAACGACCTCCTCCTCTTACTGGGAGGCATGTACTTCCGTAAAAAAGATGATGTCGTGAAGCGCCTGGCTTTGCTGGGGTATAACCTGGAGCATTTCTCCGTAAACACCTGGAATAACCGCCCGGTATATGTGATTGGCGCCGAAAAAGGAGATACCGTCAACAACCAGATATGGGTGGATAAGCAAGAACTGAAAGTTGTTCGTACACGATCCCACCTCAGCCCGGGAGAGCTGCTGGAGATGCGAGTAGATGCCAGCCAGAAGACCTGCCGGGGCTTTACCGACACCCGGCTTAGTTTTTACCTCAACGGGAAGCTGGACCAGCAGGAAGACTATACCGAACTAAAAACCGATATCCTGCTCGATCCGGCTGTCTTTGACCCTAAAAAGTTCGGTACTGTCCACTGGAAGAATACTCCTCAGAAGTAAGAAAGGGAAAGCGGAAGGGAAAGCGGGATTCCGCAGATTTTTCTAAATTAGCGCTCACAAAATTAGTATCATGGGACGAGTATTCGAGAAACGCAAACACACCATGTTTGCCCGCTTTGCCAAGATGGCAAAAACTTTTACCCGCATCGGTAAAGAAATTCATATGGCTGTCAAGAAAGGCGGTCCCGACCCGGATTCCAACCCACGCTTGCGCCTGGTTATCCAGAATGCCAAGGCAGTGAATATGCCGAAGACGAATATCGACAGCGCCATCCAACGGGCGATAAGTAAAGACAAAACCGATTATGAGGAAGTGACCTATGAAGGATACGGACCGCATGCCGTAGCCATATTCATCGAAACCGCTACCGACAATACGACTCGTACCGTAGCCAACGTACGTCTGGCATTTACCAAATGCGGAGGAGCATTAGGCAAATCAGGATCACTCGAATTTATTTTCGACCGTAAAGGGATTTTCGAAATCGAAGCCGCGAACCGTAACCTCGAAGAGCTGGAATTGGAGCTGATCGATTACGGAATGGAAGAAATAGACGAAGCCGATGGAAAGATATTTATTACCGTGGCCTTTACCGATTTTGGAAAGATGCAGAAAGCGCTGGAAGACATGCATATCCCGGTCATCTCAGCTGAAAAAGAACGCTTCCCGAATACCTATGTAGAACTGAACACTGAGCAACAAGCCGAAGTGGTAAAACTGATTGAGCGACTGGAAGATGACGACGACGTACAGGCGGTTTATCACAACATGAAGCTGGATTAAGCCCTGGCTTATTCCTCTTCGAAAGGTTTATTGGTTGTGTAGGTTCTCCATTTCTCCAGTACTGCCTGCATATCAGCAGGCATCTCCGAATCGAAATGAATATACTTCTTACTGGTAGGATGCTTAAACCCAAGTGATTTGGCATGCAGCGCCTGACGGGGCAACAGCTTGAAGCAATTCTCAATAAACATTTTGTATTTCTGAAAAGTGGTTCCTTTCAGAATGCGATCACCCCCATAGGTATCGTCATTGAAAATCGGGTGACCGATATATTTCATATGCGCCCTGATCTGGTGTGTACGCCCAGTCTCCAGCTTGCATTCCACCAGTGTCACATATCCGAACCGTTCGAGTACCCTCCAGTGTGTCACGGCATGTTTGCCCTGGTCTCCTGCAGGAAACACGGTCATCAGTTTACGGTCTTGCGGACTTCTGCCCAGGTTGCCTGTAATGGTGCCGCTGTCTTCCTTAAAATCGCCCCATACGAGAGCCACATAAATCCGGTCAATATCCCTGTCGAAGAACTTCTTGCTGAGGCGGCTGAGCGCCAGTTCGTTTTTGGCAATAACAATAATACCTGAAGTGTTTTTGTCAATGCGGTGAACAAGTCCGGGACGCATCCCTTCCTCACGCCCATCACCCAATTTGGAATTGTGACTCGGAAGGTTTTGAAAATGGAACACGAGCGCGTTCACCAGTGTTCCGGTATAATTACCGTATCCCGGATGAACAACCATACCCGGATCTTTATTGACGATAATCAGGTCATCGTCCTCAAATACAATATTTATCGGTAAATCCTGAGCAATCAGCTCAATTTCCCGGACCGGATGAGGAAGCAGGATCTGTATCAGATCACCTGGCTTGACCCGGTAGCTGGATTTTACAGGCTTTCCGTTAACATGAATGTTTCCGGCTTCAGCTGCATTCTGGATACGGTTACGGGTGGCATGCTCCAGGCGTGTCATCAGAAACTTGTCTATACGCAACAGTCCCTGCCCTTTGTCAGCCTGTATCCGGTGGTGTTCAAAAAGTTCCTGTTCTTCTTCTGTGTTCTCTACGAGGTCTATCATTTTCAGCGCGCAATCAGCAATTTCTTTACACAGGAAGCCTTGTCTCTCGCAATAATCCTTACGAAATAGAAGCCGTTGGGGAAGGCAGAAATATCCATCGCTTCTCCAGCTAAATAGCTCTGAGAAGAAAGCAGTTTCCCGTATGCATCGGAAAGTTGTACGGTGTAATGCTCCGTTTCACCGTTCGAAGAAGGGATGGACAGATAAAATTTATCCTGGGCCGGATTCGGAAACAAATTCACTCCTCTCAGCAGAAATCCGAGCTCATTGATTCCGTTCATGCGAATCGTATCTCCAAACAGCGGACGAATCATCAGGGAGCCGGGGAAAATACTGAACTGCCAGTTGGAACTACTGTCCACCGCAAAAAAATTGTGATTCATGGCATTCGTGTTCTGATCAAATCCCACACTCAAATTGTCTTCGGTATACTGCATCCAGCCCACAAAGAAAGGTCCGGGCGGGAGAACGAGCGGAGGATACAGATAATACGTTCTGAAATGGTTATAGCCGGGTAAGTACTGAGGACTCAGGAGACTGTCGCTTCGGTACATCAGACTGCCAGGGCCTGAATGCCCGCCGGGAGCCCACACACACAGCCTGAATCCATCGGCAGATACATCTTTCACTGTGGGACTCCAGAAAAACTGGACAGCCTTTAATGTATCAGTCACATTCAAATTAAAGTTCACTGCCACACTTCCCCCCGCTCCGGTTCCAAGCCCTTCCAGGCCATAGGCAATCTCAGCGCTTCCATCATCGTAAGCATAGTAGTTGTAAAAATTCTGTTTGGTGGTCAAGGTGTCTGTTGATAGGGTATTCACATAATTGATGTGATTGATGGTAAACACTGTCGTGTCGGAAAGGGAATTTCCAAAGCTGAAACCGTTCTGACCTATTTTAGGTTCGGCCACATAACCCACCTTTTCATACCCGAAACCACTGTCGAATGGAAGCGGACCGGTAGGGTCTGTTGCTACAAAAGGGATGGAGAAGGGATTTCCGTAGTGATTGCCCTGATACTTATAAGTTATCGGATAGGTGCCGTTAGCATTGTTGTTGCGGATGTATACATGCCCTGTAGGAGCGATGTCAGATGCCCCCTGGTATTGCCTCCAGGGCATGCTTTGATAATTGGCAAGGAAGGAAAGCGGCTCATAAGCAAGCGCTGTTCCGTTGATGACCGTATCTGAATAGATTCTGTTCGCTTCTATCTGAATACAATCCAGGTTCCAATGATCAAGGTTACCACAGGGTGTTGCAAAATTCCGGAACCTGAATTGAAACCAAGGGGTATTGATGTAATGTCCGGTGTCCAATTGGTTGAGAGCAATCATCACCCGGTGAAAACCGGTATCCGGTCCTGCGGTAGAATACCCCATATACGACCAGACTTCTCTCCACACGGTATCTTTGCTGCTTTGAAACTCCAGAAACAGACTGTCTTCGGGTTCCGGTGCATTGCCCCGCCCTTGTGCCTGAAAATAAAACCTCATGTAAACGGTATCATTCGATCCGGGAGTAATATTCAGATTCATATTAATCCGTTTGGATGTCAGCGTATCACAGGAAATGCTGACAGTGGGAGGAGCAGTGATGTCGTATGGATACCCGTTTTTATCCAGGCCATCGAATGTTGCCACACCATAATTCAGCGGAGCGATCGGATAGGTTCTGTTAACAAAGACTTCGTTATTGATCCACTTTGCTGAATCAGGGTAAGGCCCTTCCTTTGTAAAATCTTCATTGAATGGAAGGTTGATGATGTTGTAGGGATTGGAAAAAGGGATGGTGTCGGCATGAGTAGAATGACGCTTTGCCTGGATTTCGGCCTGCTTGGTATGCAGAACCGAATTGTAACGAAGGTCACGGAGCACCTCTTGAGCTTCTAATGCAGAAGAAAAGACAATCAAAAAAAAATAACACTACTAAATTTCGGTTCATCAGTGATTCTGCTGTGTAGAGTCGTTATTGCTTTTTAGCCGGCTCTTGTCATTTGTAAGGTAAAAATCAATACTGCTTCCTGCACTGATCTCTTCACCGGGGGAAGGACTTTGCCGGTAAATGATCGCCTTGGCTGTGTCCAGCTTGCTTTTCTGCTTGGGGTCACCAATCAGGGCTCCCTCACTCAGGTTGTTATCGTTCAGCTTGTGAATCGCTTCTTTCAACGTCAATCCGATCAGACTCGGTACTCCCACATCTCCTGCACTTCCTCCTCTTCCTTCACCAATCGTCAGTGTTATTTCCGATCCCCGTTCGATGAGGGTGCCTTCCGCAATCCGTTTTCCTTTGTATTCCTGGTTGAGCACACATCCGTTGCACACATCCGGTTTACGCTTCAAGGGTTTGGCCAGCTTTAAACCATAGGTTTCCAGCAGCCCTACCGCCTGACGCAGCGACCGGTCCTCCAGCTTGGGCATGGCCACACGTGGTGGCATTACCGAAGTCACATACAGGTAAATGGTCCTGTCCTGCTTTACCCTCGAACCGGCTTCCGGTTCCTGCTTGATAACGACTCCTTTATCTCTTTTAGTATCGTATATTGAATCAATAACAAGATATTTCAGCTGCTTACCCTGGACAAATTCACTCAAAGCCTTTATTTTCAGTCCATTAAAGTCAGGAACGGAGACGGTTTGACCATGATGAGTATAATAACCCAATCCCTTAAAAACGATCCAGAAAAGCAGGAAGAGGGAGACAAGGGCAATGCCAAGGTGTTTAAAAAAAGCACGGCTCTTAAGGAAGGCGAAAAGATTTTTCATAAAGAAATCAAAGTTAGGAAAAATAAACGAATGGGAGCGCCTTCAGAAAGCCCACAGTCCCCGGTAGTTAGATGCCGATAATAAGGCTCCCGAGGAAGTCCGGAGTCCATGCATTTATGGAGACCAGGATCGTGTTCATTCACCCGATAAGGATCCTATATAAAAAACCTGCAATGTGAACAACCTGTTCATTATTTATGGTCCGCAAATTTGATTTTTCCTTTTTTTGACCTATCTTTCAACTACTAATCTGTTTTTTTGCTGTTTCATTTCGTTTAAAACAGCGTTCCGGTTTTTGCCGCACTCCCCGTTTCTGTATCCGTTTCGTATTTCATTTCA
>Ga0206975_1180_pt1 | contig 15116 bp, 14 predicted proteins | sample Alteio_BWOrgHeat_81_FD_152919 | JGI IMG/M metagenome (GOLD analysis project Ga0206975, IMG submission 152919) | Enriched cells from forest soil in Barre Woods Harvard Forest LTER site, Petersham, Massachusetts, United States -... | ecosystem: Environmental > Terrestrial > Soil > Temperate forest >... | reverse complement strand
ATTCGCCGACGGCAAACCCATTCTTATCGATGCCGGTGTGGAGACGTACACGCAGAAGACCTTCAGCAAAGACCGGTATCAAATTTGGACGATGCAATCAGCCTATCACAATCTTCCGTCCATCAATGGCGTGATGCAGAGCGCAGGACCGGACTTTGCGGCGACCGGAGTTCGCTACTCTGCGAATGATTCAACAGTGGTATTTTCGATGGATATTTCAAAGGCCTATCCGAAGGAAGCGAACGCGACCAACTGGATCAGGAGCTATACCCTTCGCAGGCCGGACACGCTTTCGATCTCTGACGACTACGCCCTCACCGAACTCAATGGACCCATTCAGCGCAACTTCTTGTTCGCAGCAGAACCCAAGGTGGTGTCACCGGGCCTCATTGAGGTGACGCCAAAGGACGGACCCACGGTCCGTCTGAAAATTGACGACGCAACGAAGGTGGCGATCGAAGCGATCGATACCTCGGATCCGCGCCTCCACGCTGTTTGGGGTGATCACATCTACCGAGCGGTGCTCACGGAGTCGGCACCGACCCTGCAGGACCACCTGGAGATGACCCTCTCCATCGTTCGGTAGCATTCTCCCCCTCTATCTGAAAGGGTCTTCTTCACCCATGGCGCTTACGGCAAAATGCCTCGTACCCGCTCTTTTGATCTCGTGCTCAGCCTTGTCCCTGCGAGCGAGTGCGGCCACTCCGCTCGTTTTTGAAACGCTTTCCGGGCCGATCACCCCCGGCGAGATTGCCGGCTTCGAAAGCTGGATGGAAAAATTCGAGCCGGATGCAACGAACGAGAACGACGCCTGGGCCTTCGGACACTCCGGGCAGGCGCTGGAAGCCCTGGGCTATCTCTACGAGGCGACGCACGAGCAACGCTTCCTCGATCGGATGATCGCGATTGCCTCAACCGGCCTTGCCGAGCGCAATGATCTCGCGCCCGCTCCTGTCGGACACCGACCGCTTTGGCCCGGAGTCGATACGCCGGCCTGGGGCAATCAGCCGGCAGAACAGTCCAATTCTAGTCACGCAGGACCCGAATCGGCAGACGTCGCCGGTCGAATCGCGCGGGCCGCAGTCCTGATTCTTAAGGCTCCCGCTCTTTCTGAGCAGATCGTTCCCGATACCGACCCCTTTCATTTTGGGAAAACGTACGGAGAGCGGGCTCGTACGTTTGTTAGGCTCCTCGATATGACGGCCGAACAATTCGTGGTCCCGTATTTCGTAAAGACGTCAGATCACAACCGCTTCTTCTACCCGCGTGATCACCGTTACACCGATTCCCTCTCCGGTGCCCAAAACAATGCAGGCAGTCCAATTCCCTGGAACCAGCAGTTAATGATCGATAACCTCTTTCAGCGCTTGGCTGAATGCCACGAACTGCTCGGAGACAAACCAGACAGGGTGGCATTTTACGATGCCTGCGTCGCCACCTCCTTGGCCTGGTTTTTAGGCAGTACGAACTCTCATTCGGACAGCCGGGCGCACGGTGTCTACTATACGTGGAGTTATGCGATCGACGACGCCAAGCATGTCGAAGACGGAGCTCACGCTGGCCTCGACCTCGAAGGCCTTTACCGGGCCTATCTGAGTAACCGCTACCAATCGGTTTTGGGCCGATCGCAGATGCAGGCGTTTGCCAACGATGTCGTCGATGTGATGCCGGAATCGCAGGGACACTGGGCCGGCACGGTCGACGGCGGAGGGAAAGGCGGCCACGCCGCCGTGACTGACTATCCCCGGCCGAACATTATACTTATGCTCGAATTTCGTCCGGAGGCTTTTCCCTATTTTGCGAAAGCAGCGCTTAGCGCGAAACGCACGGTGGGAGATCCGACGGCAATCTCGCACCTACTCTGGGCGAAATACCGGATTTCGGAAAACAAAGGGTCCTGAAAATCCTAACCACGGTTTTGGCGGAAAAATAAGGGCATAGCCTCACACCTTTTCGTGTCAGGCCCCCGTTTACCCATGAGGAAGTGATACACTTGAAGTCACAAATTGTGACTTCAAGTAAGGACTTCGGTGGCTCGTGTCTCTTCAGGACTTCCGGATATCGAGATCAACCGATTCTTGCTCGCGCGCTTTTTCTCTTAGGAACACGCGTCCCGTTGCAATACTAGCCGCAAGCGCAACCGCACTCATGACAAAACCGATTCGGGATGCGGGACCAACGACGAATAAGGCGACGAACAGAAACACCAGGCTTGCGATGAACAATGTCTGGTAGAGACCCTCGGCGTAGGGAAGAGTTGCTGAGGGCATAGCTTTCTTGGGAGTGGCGGACGCTGGATCAACAACACAGGGTGACCTAGAAAAGTTTGAACGTTCTTCGCCCGAGAGAAGGTGAGACCCCTTAGGCCACTGAGCGCAAGCTCAAGGTCGAGCACAGGGCAAAACCAAAATTGCTCGATTAGGGAAATTCCGACTGGCCATTACGTTCTTCATCATAGGAATAGAGAACCTCCAGCGTTCTATTATGTCTCTTACCGACTCTTTGAGTTCGACTGCACCTACCTCCCATCAACCGCTTCGTTTGTCCCAAATTTGGGCGACTACTCGCGGCCTAATTTTAATAGGACTACCCCAAGTCCTCCTCCTGGTGGCGGCGATAGCCGCCCACAGCATCCGGGCCGAAACACCCGCTGCCGAGATCCCTTTGCCGGAATATTCCGCAAACCTGGGTCTGGACGATCGGGACGAGGCGTTCGACCAGCGAGTCGCCAGAATCGTTGACGAGGAAGGCTTCCCAGCTGCCTTCAAGAGCATTGAAAAGGCGTACCAGAAGCACCCCACCCCTCACGTAAAGTCCCTTTACGGAGAATGCCTGATCAACGGCTCCCACTTTGGAGCTCCCGATCATCGCGAGGAAGAAGGAGTGAAAATTCTCAAAGAAGCGGTCGACGAAGGAAGCCCTCATGCCTTCACCGCGATGGGCTGGCAGCTTCTGGCGGGCGTCGGCGTCCCCAAGGACGTCGGCCGAGGCCTTGCCTACCTCAAACGCGCCTCTGACGCAGGCGATGCGACAGCGAGCTTCTACCTCAGCGTCGCCTACGCGACCGGCATGGGCATCACACAAAGTCTCAGAGCTGCCCATCAGTGGGCTGTTGTTGCCTCCCTGCGCGGCAAGCCCGACGGCCTCTTCGCCGAAGGCCAAGTCTATGAACAAGGAAACGGAGTGCCCGTCGATATCGCGAAGGCGTGCGAGCGCTACCTCGATGCGGCAAGCCGTGGCTGTGACATGGCCAGTCAACAAATCGATCTCTTGGCAAAAAATGGCCAAGAACCGGCAAAACGTGTTCAGGGCCTTTTGCTCTTGCGCCGCGTCGCCTTCCACTGGAGGCGCACACGTGCGCAGATTCAGCCCGTGGTGGACTATTTTGAAGCGACCTACCCCAAAGACCCTGAAGTCTTATACGCCCTCGGAACCCTGTACATTTACGGCGGCAGAGAAGAGTACCAGGATTTCAAGAAGGCCTACGCTTTGCTTGAAAAGGCCGCGGCCTTGGGCTCCTTGGACGCGCAGGCAGAGCAGGCCGAAATGATCGCCGAAGGCTTCGGTGTAAAACGCGATATCGGCAAAGCCCTTGATCTTCTTCTGCCTTTGGCTGCAAAAAAGAACGCCAAAGCCCTCAATTATATCGGTGTGGATCACTACTGGGGCCTCTTGGCAAACGAAGGAATTTACAAAGACGAACACTTGGCGTTCGTCTATTCTGCGGCTGCGGCGGAAGCCGGAGACTACTACGCTCCAGCAAATCTGGCGGATTGCTACGCATTCGGCATCGGGGTCAAACGCGACTACGCTCTCGCCGCCAAGTACACCCGAATCGCTTGGATAGACGGGGTACTCCCGCACGCCTACGCGAACCGCCAGATCGACAAGTTCGTCGCGTTCGTCGATCCGTAAAATGGGAGCGATAAATGATCGGTTGCGAGAAAGGCCGATTCGACGATAGTAGTGACTTCGAATTAAGAATGAGCCGCGACCAGTCTACCACCCCTGCCGAGTGCCCCGTCTGTGGGGCCGCGGTTCCGCCGAACGCCAAGGCGTGTCCGGAATGTGGCGCTGATGAGCGGACGGGGTGGAATGAAGAGACGACGCTCTATGACGGAATGGACCTACCCGAGGATGCGTTTGAAGAGTCCGACAAAAAGGATAAACCGACCCCTGGATTGTTGAGTCGGGGATTTTTCTGGGTAACAGCGGTGATTTTATTGGCGACTATCATAGCGATGCTTTGTCGACAGTGATTCCTCCGGCGGGGACCGAAACGGGAACAATGGGCTTTAGGTTTGGTCAGGCCATTCTCAGCGTCACGCGGTCTGGGAGCTTTCGTTCCATTGCTTGCCAAAAGTGCGATGAGCCTGCTCAAAAAAGCTGTCGAATAGGTAGCAGTCGCGACGGACATTATTTGGCAATGGGAGTAAGGCGATCAGCAGCCAGGACATCTGCATTGGAAGGACCACTTGGTGCGCCGCGTCTCGAAAGTTGCCCAAGTTGCTATGAACCAAGAATCGGTAATAGCCCTGATCCGACCTTGAATTCCACGCAAATACAGGCATTTAAAAACCATGAGTACCGCTACCGCCGAAATCGTTCGTCTCTGTGAGGCGCTGCCTGAAAACAAGCGCCTAGAGGTAGTGGACTTTGCTCGTTTCCTGCTCGACCGGACGGAACATCCCGACGATTCGGAATGGGAGCGACGCTTGGCGGATACGACCTCACGCCCAAAGTTGGAAGCATTTCTACAAGCATCTGCGGGCGAAGGCGGTGACGAACCACTCGATCTAAAGCGGCTGTGAACAGCCGAACTCGGCCTAGTTTTTGGCGTGCCTATAGCACGCTAGATTTAGCCGCTCAAAAAGCTGCGCGTGAGGGTTACGCTCTGTTTCTGAGAGACCCGAACATCCTTCGCTAGGATTCAAAAAAAATCGGCGGGCACGAGCATGTTTGGTCGGTGCGGATGAGGCAGAAGTACAGGGACGTAGGAGAGCGTAAGGGAGACACGATTTGGTGGTCGTGGATCGGCACGCACAACGAGTTCGACAAGTTGTTCTCCTGATTCCCTGTGGTGCGAGCCCATTTCCGTACGATCGAAGAAGCCCTGCCCGGGATAAACAATCCCGGCACTCCTCTTACCTGGGATGAGCAAACTCTTTACCTAAATGCTTGCTCACTAAATCTTCGACCCGTTTGTAATCCGTCATCTTGAGGCCATAGGCACCGAGTACAGCCCTCAGCGTCGCTGGCTTCGCGGTATGTTTGTAACCGCCAGGCTTTGCTCCTTTCGAGCGATGACTGTGTTTTTCTGCCATGGCTTTGATCTAGGTTAGTCCCGCTATTTTGCGATCGAAATATTGCTGCGCTACCTAGTCGGTCCTAAGCGTAAATTGGAAACGCTTCGCTCTGCACTGCGACTCCGAGCATCCGCAATGCCGCTGGAGACTCAGACGCTCGTGAGTCGTTTTTCCGCTACGTTTGAAAGAGTCGTATGGTTTCGTTCAGCTTCCCTGCGAAGGGACGCAATTAATTTCGGACTTAGCCGCAAAAGGACTGGCTCGCGGCCCAACGACTTTCGCCCAGCTCCTTTTCGAGCGCCTCCGTGCGTCAGTGGCTTAAATTTTACTTTAGCGAGATCCGGCAACAACTCGCCGTTTAGATCCTTGAGGTTGGTTTGGTAACCCTTGGAGTTGAATCTTTTTTTGGAGGTCAGAGCGTACGACTCGCTTCTTCATGGTTTTTTTCAGTTTCGCCCTGCGATTCCATGCAAATTTAATAGGAATCTGCCTTAAGTGAGCTTGAAAAGCGATATCTTTTTCAAGGACTTCGGTCATTTTTTATCTTTCTTTATTAGCAGATCGCATAATTTATTCTTTTTCAAAATAGTTTTCCATATTTGTAACCTATCTCCTTCGCAAATCTCTAGCCGAGAAAGTCATCGGCGATCTTTCCGGAGATGATCCACTTAGCGATGCTCCGAATGGTTTGTTCTCAGCTGCACCGAGACGTACTGGAATGTCCATGTTCCTTCAGCACGATCTAGTACCGGCTTTGAAGGAAAAAGAAATCGTCCCGATCGCCTACCGCGCCTCGAAGAGCGCTCTCGCTTCATCCTCACTTGGAGCCGCAACGCGGTGTACCCCAAGATTCGTCTCCACTTTATAGAGCTTTGTCTGCCCGCTCGATCCAACGAGAGTCACCGAGACGACATGCTCGGTCGGAGTGTCGACGTCCTTCGATCCTTTCGGTGAAATACTAAAATAAATCGAAAGGAGATTCTTCGCGGCATCCGTCGTCAGATCAAACTGCTGCAGCTCCTGCCACGAATTCACGATATGGAACGACCCCTTGTTCGTTTCGCTGTTGTACGTGAACCCATTGATCACGATCGCATGCCCCACCTTTCCTCCGTCCCACCCCCTGATTGCGGCGATGTACTCAGGCGGGAGCGCGCGCCAGATTTCTTCCGGGAATGCGGCGGCCACGGGCCGGCCTTTTCTGAGTTCCGCGCGGATCCAATCAAACTGGCTTAGCTGATGATTGAACTCATGGATCGATCCGGGAGCCGCGGTCGTTTGGACGAGATGGTCAATCGAACGCGAGTAAGTCGGATCGGCCCACGGGTCGTCCCTATTGATCGCATTGGCGTGGTTCTGGATTTCTTCGATTGAGCCGGGCTTGATGATGTAGCCGGCGATATCCAGGCAATGCACCATTGCGAAAAGAGCGCAGAACGGGCCGTCCTGGGTGCGGATCACTCCAGGCTGGCAGAGTTGGACCTTTTCGATCGCTCCGTCCGTCTTTGAAACTTCGATCGTCTGCTTCACCGGTACGACCGTTGCGGCAATCTGCACCTTGGAGTTGCCGTGATGGAGGGGATGCTCTTCTGCGAACGCCTGAAGCCAGGTGCGATCCGGTCCGGTCAGTTCCGAGAGCGGGTACATCGAGCGAGTACCGTTTTCGAAGAGGACGACGGCATAGCTCGCGTCGATCCGAGCCTGGGCCGCTCCGACAAAACGGGGATCGGGGGGAGGCGTGTCTTCGCCATTGGCGATTTTGACTCCCCCAAGCATTGCAAACACGTCGATCGCCAGAGCGAAACGGCGCAGGGACGATGGGGATAGAGTCTTCAAAGCGGTGCTAGAGACGCTCACTACAACCAGAAGTAATGATTGGGTAGTTAGTTAGCACGAACCAATGATGTCAAACCGATGCCATTCGACGTCTTAAATTCCCATTTCTTGCCTACGGCGTCGCCGTTGATCAGCCTTTTACCCTAACTCGACTTCACCTTACAACGCCCCTTTCGAATCAGTCATTCCAGTTCACTTTAACAACTCACATGGAGAGCTTTACTAGCATACTTGGCGTCAAATTCTACACCGGTGAAATGCCCGGACTCCTCGAGTTGACCGCAAAAGGCGGACTGATCGTCGTTCCCTCGGCTCCCGTCTTAGGTGACCTACAAAGAGACGATGCGCACCGGCGGGCTCTGGAACAGGCAGACTTTGCGATCACCGATAGCGGGCTCATGGTCTTATTGTGGCTTTTGATCCGGCGGCAACGCTTGCCGAGAATTTCTGGTCTGCGTTACCTCCGCGCCCTCGTCGACGAACCCAATTTCCGCCGACCGGGTGCGACGTTCTGGATTATGCCATCGGACACCGAGATGAAGGCCAATCTCGAGTGGCTCAATGCGAACGGCAATCCCGTGCGTCCGGAATCCTGTTACGTGGCACCCTTTTACCCAAAAGGAGAACTCCGCGACGAGAAACTCCTCGCGGCGATCGAAGCAGCGAAACCCTCCTATGTGGTCATTTGCGTTGGCGGCGGGGTCCAGGAACGGCTGGGGCACTACCTTCGCAGTCATTTGAGCATTCGCCCGGCGATCATCTGCACGGGCGCTGCCATCGCGTTCTTGAGCGGCGGGCAGGTCTCCATTTCTCCCCTCTCGGATCGGATCATGATTGGATGGCTACTTAGGACGATCAGTAACCCCAGGGTCTTCCTCCCGCGCTACGTGAAGGCGGCACGCCTCATAAGGCTTTTGTACCGGTACGGGGGCAATTCCGTAAAAAATCCTTAACTGTCAGGCTCATACCCCAAAAACCTTGAGGCTAAGTGGCTAAATGCCACGATCCTTGGAGGTCTGACCCTCTGCCGGCCTTGCGGCCGAACAGGACCGACAAGCCAACGCACCATGAGGTTAGCCACTTCGACATCTCCTACCCGCATAGCTTTTTGCGTGCGTTTGTAGAGCCTTCCCCCTACTTCAACTCTTCGATGTTGTACCAGCGCTATTACGGTTTCAAGGAGATGCCATTCAACATCACCCCGGATCCGAAATTCCTTTATTTAAGCCCCACTCACCAGGAGGCGCTGCAACACCTAAAATACGGAGTCGAAGAGAAGAAGGGATTCATTGTGCTGGTGGGTGAAGTCGGCTGTGGGAAGACGACGTTGTGCCGGAAGTTTCTGAACGAGCTCGATCCGGCGAGATTCGCAACTGCCTTGATCTTAAATCCCCGCGTCACGGAGACGCAGATGCTGAAGGCGATTCTGACAGAATTGGGTGAAGTCAAGTTGGCGAGGAGTCAGGTCGACTTGGTCGCTCAAATGAACCGAGTGCTTCTCGAGTTCATCGCCAAGGGCCGAGACATCGTCCTGATCATTGACGAAGCACAGAACCTCTCGTTCGAAGTCCTCGAACAAATTAGGCTCCTGTCGAACTTGGAGACCGATCAGCAGAAGCTCCTGCAGATCGTCCTGATGGGACAGCCGGAATTAAAGGAAGTCTTGGCACGTGAAGAGCTCAGACAATTGCGGCAACGGATCCTCGTTCACTACGACCTTCATCCCCTTTCTCTCTCGGACACGGTCCATTACATTCATCATCGGCTCACCCTGGCGGGAGGGACCGGTCGCCCCCACTTCACCAAGTGGGCGCTACGGGCAATCCACAGGGGAAGTAAGGGAATCCCAAGAATCGTGAATAATCTGTGCGACAAAGCCATGTTGTCGGCGTTTATTCGTGAGTCCGACGAGGTGAACTACTGGGATGTTCGCCGTGCGGTAAAAGAAGTCGAAACCTTGGTCGCCTGAGTTAGTCTTTTGATCGATGAGCCTTATCAATGACGCCCTGAAGAAAGCCCAGCGCCAGCGCGCTGAGGAGCAGGTGGCGTATGCTCCGATGCCGGGAGGCGGAAGCGCCTATCGGGCGAAGAACGGAAAGCAGACGTTGATCCTGATGGGAGCGGGTGCGGCGGTTCTGGTGGCGGTTTCTGTGGTCTTCACGGTGCATATCCTTTCCTCGGCCGTTGACTCCAAGACGGCGGCAAAGGCAGGCGCTAGCACGCCTGTCGCGGCGACGGTCGCCCCTGTCGTCAAGGCAGCGGTTGATACCAAGCCAGTCGCGCCGCTGGTTGTTGTTGTTCAGCCGCCTAAGGCACCGGTCGTTGCCACGCCGGACTTTGCTGCGAGCGGGCCGGTGATTCTGACGGATTCATTGAAGTCCGATGAGGAGATCCAGACGATGGTCGATAAGTACAAGGTGAGCGGCGTACGCACCGGGGGCACGAAAGTGCTGATGAACGATCACATCGTTCGCGTGAACGAAATCGTCGATCGGGAGACCGGGCTCAGGCTCGTGAAGATCGAAGACGATATGCTGATCTTTAAGGACGCGAAGGGCACCCTCTACACGAAGAACTTCTAGCTAGTAGGCGGTCTTCGGGGGACGCACGACCTGCACGAGGGTTTGAAGCGTGATCTGAATATCCAGCCAAATGGACCAGTGGCTCACGTAGTGAACGTCCCAGTAAAGACGCCTCTGGACCATCTCTTGCTCAAGGACCGCTCCTCGTAGGCCTTTACTCTGCGCAAGGCCCGTGATCCCCGGTTTGACTAGATGGCGCATCCGGTAGCCTTGCGCTTGTTGGCGGAATTCGTCGTCCAGGAGAGGCATATAGGGCCTAGGTCCCACAATGCTCATTTCGCCAATCAGGACGTTCCAGAACTGCGGGAATTCGTCGAGGCTCGTGCGTCTTAGGAATCGACCGAACGGAAAAATCCGAGAATCGACTGTTTCGGCCTGCTTTGCTTCGAGCGTTGCGTCCGGCGGCGCCGGCACCATCGAGCGAAACTTAAGCATCCGAAATATTTTCCCTTGGATCCCTTTTCTATCTCGTGAGTGAAAAAGTGGACCCGGCGATTGAAGGCACTGACCCAGCCATACCCAAACGCAAAGAGGCGGAAGAATAAACAGAACCACGGGGACAGATATCGCCAAATCGAACGTCCGCTTGATGATACGGTTCAGCGGGTCCTCCAACGGTTCCTCCTGAAGCGTGTAGAAATGCCGGCCATCCTCGGTCACTGGCACCAGTGGCTGAGAATAACGCTCTTCGATGTTATTATGAATGAGCAGGCGACATCCCGTGTCTCGGCAGCGATCAATGATCGCTTTTGCCTCTGAATCGCTGGGGGGGAATTCGAGGAGAATGATTTGGGCAATGCCGTGTTGGGCCACAATTTGATCTAGGTCAGCCGACTTTCCCAAAAGGGGCGCCGGCAGATCGTCGGAACTCCCCTCCTCCGCGTCGTCGGAGAGTACCCCTACCGGATAGATGCCCAGGCCTTCTTTTCTCGCTAACCAGTAGCGCAGATTCGCGGCTGCGGCGACTCGACCGACAAAAACGGTAGGAAGACGATGGCCTTTCTGGAAAATGAGCCTAGCCAGCCGTCCAGGAACCCAGACATTCAAAAGGAGCAGTCCAATCCATGACCAAACGAGAAAGCTCCCGAGGAATGCACGGCTGATGCTGTGATCCTGGGTCGCGAACATCATCGTGAAGATGAGGAGCGCCATGAGCCCCACTTGGCGCGTCGAAAGCCGGGCCGCGGCCGCAAGATCAATCAGGTGAAATCGAGACGCCATTCCGGCGATTTCTCGGGCGGAAAGAATCATCCCACCCACCACGCATAAGAAATACGGCAGAAGGTTCACGGCACGCGACAAGTGAATATACGGCACTAGATAGATCACTTGTGCGTAGACCCAAAAGAATACCCCCACGCACAGGGTGATAACGACAGCGTGTAGATTCGCTAGGCCGCGGGCACGGGTGTTGAGCATCTCGGTCCGTCAGATGCCTAGGTGCGGATTAAAACGCGGACTTTGGTGGAAATAAAACTTGCCACAGCGTTTTTAACGTAAGTTGCAGATCCAACCATATCGACCACCGAGTAATATATTGGAGGTCTAAATGAATCCGCCTCGAGAGCATTAACGGATCGGATATCTCTCCACGAAGACCGCTAGTTTGTGCCAATCCCGTTATTCCCGGCTTAACTAAATGTCTAGATCGATATGCTTTAGCAAACTTGGCAAATTCGTGATCGTGCTTCGGCAAATGTGGTCGAGGTCCAACAATACTCATTTCACCCTTTAGCACGTTAATGAATTGCGGAAACTCATCCAAGCTGGATTTTCTTAAAAAACGCCCGAATGGGTATATCCTGTCGTCTCGAACGCGCGCCTGCTGAGCCTCTTTGACTTCGTCGGGTTTCGCAAAATACATCGAACGAAATTTCAGCATGGGAAATTCCGTCCGTCGTTGCCCACCACGTGGGCGTACGAAAAATAGAGGGCCTGGCGCTTGCAATATTTGCATGACCCAAACCCAAATGGCCATAGGAGGAAGAACTAGGACAACGATAGGAAACGATAATACTAAATCAAATACCCGCTTGATTGCTCGGTTTAGCGGGTCCTCAAGCGGCTCGTCTTGGACAGTTAAAAAGAGATGTCCATCCTCAAGAACAGGTATCAGGGGAACCGGTAACCGCTCTTGGATGTTCGTGTATATGAGCAATCGGCAACCGGCTTCTTGGCAAATCTCGACAATGGCAGCAGATTCTCGTTCGCGGCTCAATAGATCTAAAAGGATCACTTGGCCTACGTTTTTTTCCTCAATCAGTTTTTTTAGGCTACTAGTCGGCCCCAGGAATCGAGCTACCTCACCTACTGACGAATCGCCCGCCGCTTCGTCTGATAAAAACCCCACAGGCGTAATGCCAAGGTGCTCCTTTTGGGCGATCCATTCTGACAACTTCGAAATTTGCTTTTGCTTTCCAATAAAAATCGTCGGGAGGCGGTGCTGCCGCTGAAACGCAATATTGGCGAGCATTCTCGGAAGGATTGCATTTACAAACAACAACAAGACCCAGGAGAGAACGAGGTAAGTAGATAGAAAAACTCTGCTTACATTCCTATCTTTTGTGGCCACAATTAACGTAAAGACGATCAACGCCACAATCGTGCTCTGACGGAACGCCAATCTCGCAGCATCAATCCAGGTAAAGCGGTGAAATCGCGAACCAAACGCGTATACGTAGCGAGCCGACACTACCATCCCAACAATTACGGCTAAAAAGTAGACTGTAACGTTTACATGCGGCGAGAGCTCCACCCATGGAATGAAGCGAGTACTAGCCGCCGCATAAGCAAGAAAAAATGCGGAAGTAATGATCGTTGCCACAACGACATAGAGATTTAACAATCCTCTTAAGCGGTATGTAATCATTAACGGAGGGAAATTTCTCTTTTTCTGGTCCGATTTACAAGGCATTTACAGTACGGCACACGAATTGAGATAGTTAACTCATATTCTCTAAAATCTCTTCGTCTGCTTGGATTCCTTTTACGGCACCAATTACTACTACCTATCTAGCAACACTTTCTATACGGTTTTCTGATATGGCGGAGCTGTACCACGTTAGCAGATTCTAAGCCGAGCGCTACCTTGACGGGTAACCAACCGTAGTGAGCATCCTCTTATAAGTCACCCGAAGCTCGTCGCCCGTAAATTTACTTAACGAGGATCTCGCATTACTCCTCATCCTCTCGACTAAAGTACGATCCAGTGTCACCAATCCCATTAACTTCGCCAAGTGACGACTATCGTGCGGATTAAATGTAAATCCATTGATTCCATTTTGCACGAGGTTATGTGAGCCGCATTTGTTAGAGACCAGCACTGGAGTTCCCACAGCTAACGCTTCGGGCACTACGTTGCCCCATTGATCAAATACGCTCGCTAAAATAAGACATGTCGCCCTCGACATTAATCTCGGGATGGACTCGTATTTCAGCCACGGCATGATGAAGACGCTGCTTATCAGGCCTTTTTCAAGAATATAGGAGTCTATATCATCCTTTAGATTTCCACTTCCGCAAATTACGAGTTTTTGCAAAGGAGATGATAGTTTACTACCGTCGTGAGTCGCTCGATACATAGCGTAAGCCTCTAATACGGTTATAATATTTTTCTTATCCACCAACCGGCCGATAAATAGCAAATAACTTTGTCCGGGCTCTAAGCCACAAAAGGAATCAACATATGTATCTATGGCGTCGTCTTGAGCGTTTTGGAAACACTGGTCTGCATCGATTAGATCAAAACCTGGATACATAACTTTTTCTCCTTTTGCCCCAAGAAACATCAAGTACTCAGAGTGCTCTGCTGAGGGACAAAGAACGCCCGAATACCGCGCCACGATCAACGACTTAAAGAATTCTATTCGCGCATTTCGCCGAAAACGCTCCGAGTCATTAAACTTCGAATCGATCATTAAAACAATAGGCACCCTGAAAACCTTAGCATAAAAAAGAGCGCACAAAGACTCAGGTTGTTCATAGCCGCAAATGAAAATAATCCGCGGACGCATTTTAGCGAGGGCTCGTAGAAGCTTTAACGAGCTAACAAACCAGTTTCGTGACTTCCATTCGTTTGAAATAACTATTTCACGGCCTCCCCCAACAGGCAATCGAGCGGGCGAATCCCACCCGTAGGATTCTTCACTCGAGGCAAGTAGGACTAAATTTATTTCACTCTCGGCAGATGAAACCTCCTTAAGGGCGGATCGCAAGATGCCAAGCCAGTAGGCAAGATATGGCGTTCGATTGGGGTAGATAAATGCAACATTTAGCATTTTCGGACTAAGATAGCGTCTAGGCTGAAAATAAGTTAAGCAAGGGTTTATGCTCTGTGCGCCGTCAGATAGCACGTCGCTCTTAGCATTAGGTTTGTACGGGAACTAAGTGGAGCATTCAAACCTGAGAAAAAAACTCAATCGGCAATGAAAAGAAAACTACGTACCATACCGCTTCTCCAGGTGAACCTAGACACCCCGTAGTTCGATGAAAGCGATATTGGAAAGATACACTGCCCCCGAGCGGCGGATACCGATCTTCAACTGCCAAAACCGAAGAAACATTTACCGGCCTCGTAACATATCATTTATATTTTTACTGTGATCGATCCGGACTCTCGCCGTTCGGCGATCGTCACTTAATTTGTTCGAACACCCCGCAGGAATGTGCGCTAACCGACATAACCTTCAAGGGCGTCTGATCTCTCAGGACTCATAACATGCTATGTTAGGCGCAACGTACCTATGCTTAACGACTAGGGAGTCTGAAACCACTTAAGAAATCGAATCTAGCATCGGAAACCTAATTTAGGGGTACTCACTCTCTCTCCAAAGCTATGGTCGAACTCATGCAAATTAACGAGCGAAACACCGAAATGGGCTTACCAACCAGACCGAATACAAACCAGCTCAGTGGCCACGACTCAAAACAGTCAGGTTCCTGACACAGGGAAGGATCGGTCATTGAGCTAGCAGGAAATTGACGCAGGCGCTGCGGAGGGTTCATGACGAACATTGAACCTGCCGCATAACAATCTCGTCTTGTCTTCTGCAACGACAACAAGCCAAAGGCTCAACTCACTTCACCGAAATGCACGTAGGAGTTCTCCATGAATGGTCACCCCAGATAGCATTTTCTCGTGGATAGCTTTTTCATCTTCATTACGAAAGCGGTCCTTAATATATTTAGCAGGGACCCCTCCGACAATGGTATATTCCATTACATCTTTAGTAACAACTGCGCCTGCGGCAACAATCGCCCCATTGCCGATCTTTACACCCGCTTTAATTGTGGCGCCAAACCCAATCCAACAATCGTCTCCAATTATTGTCCGATGGATCTCCGCAGGTCGACCCGCAAAGATTATCGGAGAGCACGCACTATTAAATATATG
>Ga0206975_1129_pt3 | contig 15141 bp, 14 predicted proteins | sample Alteio_BWOrgHeat_81_FD_152919 | JGI IMG/M metagenome (GOLD analysis project Ga0206975, IMG submission 152919) | Enriched cells from forest soil in Barre Woods Harvard Forest LTER site, Petersham, Massachusetts, United States -... | ecosystem: Environmental > Terrestrial > Soil > Temperate forest >... | reverse complement strand
CCCATCACCGGCTCACACGATCCCAACTTGCTAACGGTTATGCCTGCAGGAGCAACACCCGACGGAGGAATAACACCCAAGGACTCTGTCTTGTTCTACACCGTAAATTTTCAGAACACCGGTTCCGATACGGCCTTTACGGTAATAGTGAAGGACACCCTATCACCTTTTCTTGATCCGGCAACCTTTCAACCAGGTGCCTCCAGTAACCCATATACCTTTACCCTGAGTGATAAGGGATTGCTTACCTGGCGCTTCGATGGCATCCTCCTCCCTGACAGCACGGTGAATAACGCAGGAAGCAATGGATTTTTGAACTATTCTGTCAAGCTGCGGAAAGGGTTGCATCCCGGAACTGTCATCACCAACCGTGCAGATGTATTCTTCGATTTCAACGCTGCTATCCTCACGAACACAACCGTCAATACCCTGTATGGACCCAACGGTATAGAAAAGCGCACGCTGCCTAACACGGGAATATTCGCCTACCCGAATCCATTTGATGAAAGCACCACAATCCTAATCAGCGGTACGCCACAGCAACATGAGCTTATACTTTACGATGTGGTTGGGCAAGAGGTCAAACGCTTTAAGAGTTCAGAAAGCACCATCACCCTTCAGCGGGAGTCGCTGGCCAAAGGCATCTATTTCTTAAAAGTATTTACAGATCAAGCACTCACTGGGGAAGAAAAGTTGGTTATCCGGTAGCTGCCGCAGGTCGGGACACATCGTCCCGACCTGCTTAGATGCTACATATGATCGGGCTTAGAAAATATACATAATCCCAGCCGTACCATTTAGTAGGGAGTTAAAGTGATAAATATCAGCGGAAGGGGTAACGATACCGGTTTCCTCATCAGTAGCCGTGACGGATGTGACCATGAAGTCGTTCGTAATTCCTACCTGAGCAGCAACTGCCAGATGGTGATTGAGTTTAAACTGCAAGCCGTAAAATGCAGAACAGGTAAGAACCTGAGAGACTGAGCTCACCTGATAAATCAATGTGCCGGAAGAAATGTGATACTGATTCAAGGGAGGCCTGGTTCCGTTAGGAGGTTGTGAAATGGTACTGTCGGATACCAGCGTTTCCAATGTCGACTCCACGCTTCGGATTTGTCCGAAGCCCAGGTCCATCCCCAAATACTGTGTGATGATTGGGGTGAGTTTCTTCTTTTTTTCCATTCCTGTATAGAAAGCAGCATACGTATCCTTGAATAAATTAGTCGTTTGGTAATACTGCGTAGAACTGAAATACCGAATACGGGGATCGTGGTAAGGGTTGACATACCCTTCGTTGGTCAGGTTGTTGAAGAAACTGCTCGATTGGTTTATCAGTCCGTTAACCTCCGGAACAGTGAAAAATCCTGCACGGAAATAGTAATCGGAAAAAGCGCGCTTCTTAACCAACAGCCCCAGAGCCGTAGCTGTGCTGCTGCCTGGCTGAGCCATCAGGGTTGCATTTATACCGGCTTCCCAGTTACTTGTACGGGTGGTGTCGGTGTGCTGACTTTGAGCAGCAAAGGGCAGGAATAAGGTGGCTGTCATAGCCGCCAATGGAAATACATGCATAAGGTACCTTCAGTTTTGTTCTCTTTACAAAACGACACCTCTGTTTTAATATTGTATTTCGAGAAAGATATTTGGTGTTAGGAGACTAGGAAAGAATAAAATAATGATTTGGGCGTGCCCCTGAAGGAAACCGCTGAATGCATTTTAGTCGGGCAAGGCCTAATCATTCTTCTAATAGACTCACCAATCCAATCTCCCCTACTCCATCCCAATATGAATCAACGCATCTCCCTCATTAATGACAGGCTGGTTATTGATACCAATGATATATCCGGTCTCCGGAGCTTTCAGCTCCACCTCCATCTCTCCATAAGGATCGGAGATGATACCGATGACTTCATTCTTTTTAATTTCCGATCCGTATTTCTTGCTGGTGCGAAATAAGCCGGAGATCGTTGCTCTCACCCAGGTGGTGTCGTTCAGTATTTTTGTTTCCCCTTCCGGAACTTCCGCAGCAATCATTCCCAGGTTCTTCATCAGCCTCAGGCAACCGTTCACCCCTTCAGTAATAGCTTTCTCATTAAAACGCATGGACTCGCCTGCTTCGTATACCAGCACCGGCTTTCCTTGTCTGGCCGCTTCGTGGCGGAAGGATTTTTCGCGGTAGCCGGAATTCAGGATAAAAGGTGAACCGAACATTTTGGCCAGGTCCAGACTTTGCTTGTCCTTAAACAGGCAACGTACCTGGGGGTAGTTGTTGATTCGCGCGCCCCCGGTGTGAAAGTCAACACCCAAGTCTATCTGCGGCACAATTTCCTTCATCATGTCATAGGCAATCCGGCTGCCGAGGGAGCCCGACTGGGATCCGGGGAAGCAGCGGTTGAGGTCTTTGCCATCAGGCAGGTCCCGGGAGTGGTTCAGAAAAGAAATGATGTTGATGATGGGCATGGCCAGCACAGAGCCTTTCACCAGCTTGTTAAAGATGCCTGAGCGGATGAGCTGACGGAGAATTTCTATGCCGTTGGTCTCATCACCGTGCATGCCAGCGCTGAGCAGCAGTACCGGCCCATCGGATACAGCCCGGTAAACATGCACGGGTATTTCCATGATGGTACGGGTAGGCAGGCGGTAAACATTCATGTTTACCTCTTTTGCCTCACCGGCATGAATGATTTGTTTGTTGATGACTATCTGCCTGGGCATACCCTCAATGTGCTTCGTGAAACTCATTCCGTTCAACATACTCTATGATCTTCCCCGCGATATCAACTCCGGTAGCTCCTTCAATTCCTTCCAGACCGGGAGACGAATTCACTTCCATCACCAGGGGGCCACGTTTGGATTGCAACATGTCTACACCTGCGATAGCGAGGCCAAGCTTTTTAACCGCTTTTATGGCGGTGGATTTCTCTTCCTTACTCAACGTGATCACCGTCGCCTTACCACCCCGGTGCAGGTTCGAGCGGAAATCGCCTTCGGCACCTTGTCTCCTCATGGCACCGACCACCTGCCCGTCCACAATAAATGCACGTATATCAGCTCCTTTGGCTTCGGCAATAAATTCCTGTACGAGAATGTTTACCTCCACTCCCAAAAAGGCTTCGATGACTGACTTGGCCGAGTTATAGGTTTCCGCCAGAATCACGCCTATGCCCTGGGTTCCTTCCAGCAGTTTAATAACCGCTGGCGCTCCACCCACCTGTTCGAGCACATTGTCGATGTCTTTGGGACTGGAGGCAAAAGCTGTTTTAGGCATGTCTACTCCTGCTTTGGCCAGCAACTGCAGGCTGCGCAGTTTATCGCGAGAACGCACGAGTGCCTGAGACTCGACCGCAGAAAATACTTTCATCTGTTCAAACTGCCTCACCACTGCTGCACCGTAAAAGGTAACGGAAGCACCGATACGCGGAATGATGGCATTGATGCCGGTTAACTCTTTCCCTTTGTAAAAAACACGGGGACGGCTTTTCTCAATCACCAACACACATTTCTGGTGGTCAACGATGAGCATTTCATGACCTCTCTTTTTTCCGGCTTCCAGCAATCGGCTGGTGGAGTACAGATTCGCATTGCGCGAAAGGACGGCTATTTTCATAAAATCGAATTTCGGTTAGCGGCTGGAATAAAGATGGATTCGGGTTGAATGGAGAGTGGGGCAAGGTTGAGTCCTGCCACATCCACGATATAACGGTTCTTCAGAAAACGCCTTCCGATAAGTACCGGATAACGCATGGTGCCTCTGTTGGTCAAAGAAAGTGTGAGACGCAACGTGCGTTTTCCCATCTTCAAACGTGTCACGATGATGTAACGGCGTTCATTTTCACCAAATGAGTTTTTGATGTCTTTCTGGGTATAGCTTAATGTGTGGTGCACGGTGCTGCCATGTTCCGGGTGACCGGGATCCAGCACTTTGAAATAAAGCACTCCGTTTTCTTCCCGGATATCGTGGCAGTGTAAGGCAGAGGTATAGGCGCCCGTATCTATTTTGGCGGTAATGTTGAATACGCCCAAATCGGGAAAGTCAACTTGCTCTCTTCTTCCAATCAGGTTTTTCTTTCTGGACTTCTTCAAGCTCAATGATTCTGTAGAAGCTAAAGGTAAGGAAAAAGGGATTATTCTCTCTCTTTCCGGTTTTAACCAAGTCATCTGCCACTTGATTTCCACCAACGGCTCAACAAATGCATGAAACTGCTCATTGGGGCTTGGGATTCTACCTTTAAATGTTCACCTTTGAAATAATGGTCATATGAACACAATTCAATCACATTGTTAAAACCCAATCTCCGATGAAATTTTCAACAAGAACTTTGTGGGCCTTCCGGGCCATCTGCCTATGCTTCATTAGCCTGCTCAGTGCTTCCTGTGGCAATTCCACCAAAACGGGAGAAGCCAGCGGACAAAAGAGCGACAGTCTGGTAATCAGAGAAAGGCACGACACCGTTTATGTTCCGAGTGACACCACCAATCCCCAATCGGCTCTTGTTCCGAAAATTATTATTACCCGGGATACGGTTCGTATAAAAAAGTAATCCGAAAATGCTGTTGCACGCAAATCAGGAGTTATGAGAAAGATCGGTTTGTTAGCTGTTTTTATTTATCTGCTGTTACCATTTTCCTGCAAGAAGGATACCTCTTCTCCCGTAAGTCCCATATGCAATTGCCCTGTCAATTGTCCTCCCGCTCCAACCTTTGTTGCCCGTTCCTATTACCGGATAAGCAAGGAAGCAAAAGCCTATGCTATGTTTAAACCAGGAACATATTGGATCTATCAGGACAGTGCCTCGGCTAATTTAGACAGCGTATATGTAACCAAATTGGACACTGGTATTACGGTTGATGCAACGGCTCATGACACCTGTGAATGGTTTGATGTGTATACCGGAAATTCCCAAGATGGTTTAATCAATATTCTCGATGTACGTCGTCACCGCACCCGAATTGATATAGAACAAGCCCCTCATTACTGTACCGGATATATTTTAGATTCTATGCTTGCCATGTATAATTATGCAGGCACACTTAACAGCAATGGTCAATTTTACTTTGGTTTACCGATCACGAGTTTATCTTTGATAGAATTTAGCGGTTGCGATGAGGGAATGGATACTGCCACGTACACCATCTGCTCTCTCCCATTTACCAACCTGTTAAGAGTTAATTACCACAACAGTCCGACCGGTATTTCCTGGATAGCTAAAAATTATGGATTGGTACGCTGGCAGTATCATCGTCCTTTGGCAACTACATGGAATATGATCCGCTGTCATATTGTGCAATAAGCGAAGTAGCTCGTCCATTACACTCAAATAACATCTACTTTTGTTCTTGCTGACCAACCCTCTTTGCAAAAGCAGATGACCCCTATTTCCAAGTTCGATTACTTAATTACCGGTCAAGGCCTGGCCGGCACCATCCTGGCGCATCAGCTCCTCTCACAAGGCAGAAGCATATGCATTATAGACGATCCTTCGCTTTCCTCCACTTCGAAAGTAGCCGGGGGCTTGTTTAATCCGGTTGTTTTCAAACGCCTCGTCAAAAGCTGGATGGCGGATGAGCAACTGAGTGCGGCGGAAGCCTTTTATGGGAAAATGGAAGTCTTGCTGGGAGAATCTTTTTTTTACCGGAAAGAGCTGCTTAAAATATTTGCTGAAGAACAAGAGATCACCCTTTGGAACAAAAAGCGGGAAGAAGAAGTAGGCAAATACCTGAGCCCGGTACACGACAGCAGCGATTTGTCTTTGGCCATAGAAGCTCCTATGGGCTATGCCTCTGTAAGTGGAGCTGGTTATGTGGATGTGCTGGCTTTTTTGAACAGCTCGAGGGAATATTTCAGGTCCCTAAACCTGCTTGTAGAGGAAAAATTTGATCACACGCTTTTAAAGATAAACTCCGGCACTGTCACGTACAAAACCCTGGAGGCACCACGCATCTTATTCTGCGAAGGGCACCTGGCTGCTGCCAATCCCTGGTTTAGCTGGATGCCATTTAATCTGGCCAAGGGTGAAGTGCTCACCGTTAAGATTCCCGGATATGAACGCAACGATGTGGTGAACAAAGGGGTATTCATACTCCCCATAGGCAACGGTCTGTTTAAAGTAGGTGCCACCTTTGCATGGGACAAACTGGATGAAACTCCTACTGAAGCAGCCAAGGACGATCTGGTACAACGCCTGAAAAAAGTACTGAAACTTCCTTTTGAAATCGTCGATCACAAAGCAGGTATACGCCCTACCGTTATCAACCGCCGTCCGCTTATTGGTGTTCATCCCGTTCACTCGGAGCTGGCCATGTTCAATGGCATGGGAAGCAAAGGCGTGATGATAGCGCCCTTATTTTCGGAACATTTTATTGCACACCTGCAGACAGGAATCCCGTTGAATCCGGAAGTGGATATCCGGAGGTTTTGGAAGGGGTAATCTAATGGGTGCCTTCGGCTCCGCTCAGGCACCAGTCTTTCGGATTCGCTCAGGCACCTGTTTTCAACAATTCAAAATCTTTTTCGGATTTGTTCGAGTATCTCCTCCACCCGGTTGCTGAGAATAGTTGTAGGCTTTCCGTAACGCAGACTCGATTGAAAAGGGACAATCAGATTATCTCCCTTAGGCATGGCTCTTCCCATACCTTTCATATAAGCAGGAACATATTTTATTGTAGGGCGCTGTGCAAGCACCAGTGCAATTCCCGGCTTGAGGGGTTGTTCTTTTTTCCGGTTCTCCTCTGGTTCCTTCCGGAAAGAGGATGAGTGAATACCCTTCATCGAGTGCCTCAATCATGTGGTGGATGGGATCGTTTTCGGGGTGTTCCTTATCCCGCTTACGGGATATGAGCAGGGCATTGATAAAGTAATGACTGAGTTTTTCCTGAAGCGGACTTTTCCCGAAATGGTCGGCTGCTGCTACCGGTTTTACTTTATACAATATTTTCGATGGAAGAGAAGCCAGGAGTGTCATCGTGTCCAGGTGACTGTTGTGATTGGCTACGATGATAAACTGTTTTTCTTCCAGCAGGAATTTCGCATTGTCAAACTTCACCCCCACGATGAGCTTGAGAAAAGTGCGCACCGCAAAACTATAGATGAATACCAGCAGCAGCTTCCTCATCTAATAAGCCATGTAATAAACCAGGTGAAAAAAGGCCGGTGCGGTATAGGCCAGGGAATCTATCCGGTCGAGTACACCACCATGACCCGGGATGGAAGTACCGGTATCCTTTACTCCGATATCCCGTTTGATGGACGACATTACTACATCTCCCACAAACCCGGCAAATGCAATCATGAAGCTCACAAACACAACCTGTCCTGTAGTTAAGGGCGTTAAGAAACGCAGAAAATAACCGATGACAGTGGTACAAATCATTCCTCCGATAAACCCTTCCCAGGTCTTGTTCGGACTTACCTTCGGGATGATCTTGTATCGCCCGAAAAGCTTGCCCCAGGTAAATTGCATCACATCGTTAATTTCGGTGAGGAATACAAGGAACAACAGCAGTCCCCTTCCTCCTGCGGTAAATCCTTTCAGCTCGTGTAGAGACAACAGGTAAGCCATGTGGCTGATACCAAAAACAGTAAGCATCAGCGTCCATTGCATCAATCCCATGGATTTGGTGATGCCAACAGTATCGCCTTTCAGAACCAGGCGCATGGGCAATACCAAAAACATGACAACAGGAATAAAAATGATAAATGCCCCATACCACCCGAGATACGCCAGGTAGTATTGTATAGGAATGGCGATAAACGCCCAGAAGATGGCTCTCCTGTCGGATTCCCTGAAACCAAGCAGGGAATACAATTCCCGGAAGGCAACAAATGAGAGGAAGGCAATGGCAATGTAAGAGATGTTTGTATTAAAAACCGTGGCCCCGATGAATACCGTAGCCATTACCCACCAGGATTTGGTGCGTGCTTTCACCTCCTGCAACTTGGCCTGAGGGTTTATTTTTCCGATGATGAAAAAGAGCAGGCTGGCAAAAACCAGTATACCGAAAATCAATGCGATGACGGTCAGCAACCCGTTATCCTTAAATGGTCCGTTGTGTAACAGTTGATTCATTTGTTCAGGGTCTTGCGTATGCGGGTATAGGTGCTGATCAAGAGCATCCCGATCAAAGCGGTAAAGAAGCCGGCAGAAATATCTTTTGTTACAAGAGAACAAAAAAACAGCAGATTCCATATACACCCAGGGCAAACGCCCGGTCGCTCTTGCCCATCGGTCCTTCATAGCGTCTTTCTCCGGAAATGACCTTCCCCATAATTCCGGCAAATTCGTTGACGGTACTCAGGCTGATAAACAGGACAATCAGGTAAACGTTGTTCCATTCAAACCGCAGAAGGGGAAAAAAAACAAACAGGTCGGATACCACATCCCCCAGTTCGTTCAACAGCTCCCCACTCTTGGATTGTTGATTATAGGTCCTTGCCATCATTCCATCCAGCGCATTGAGCGCCATCCGAATAAAGAGGCCAATGGGGAGAGCCAGAAAAAGCAGGTGATGCTCGGGTCCGAACCAGCAGGTAAAGCCGATACAAAAAGACAAGGCCAGGGAAGATAAGGTGATCTGGTTAGCAGTGACTCCGGCCTTATGCAAGGCAGTCAATACCGGAGTTAACAAACGCTGAAACCTGGGTTTGATGTTGTAGATGGAAATCATAAAGTCGTTTACCTTATACGGCTCAGGGCGGCAATCGTCTCCTGCAGTCTTGTACTCAAATATAAGGTAAAATTAAGCGACTGTCCAATTCACTTCCCTGTCCGCACATAATCCAATGCCCGCTGGTAAATAACATCTTTGCCGGAAGCCGATGCAATAGTTTCGGGCACTACAATATCCACATGAACACCTTTTCGTTGGGTACGTGTTCCGTCAGGATAGTAGACACCCATGCTGGTAAACGATACTTTCATTCCTCCCGGCAGGGAGATAGAAGCCATATTACCGTCGGCCCCTGCCGTAGATGTACCTATGGTAACCACTTGCGGAGCCAATTGAAAACTCATCACGCTCCATTCTCCGTGACTCATCGTCAGGTGGTCGACCAACAAGATAACTTTTCCCTTATAATAATTGGGGTTGTGTTTATCCGGATTGCCCAATGCTTTTCGCATCATCAGTTTTCCGAGTACACCAGGCTTTTCAGGACTCTCCCAGCGGGTTGTTCCGGGATAAGCAAAGTTCATCAGCAGTATCTTTTCAAATGTTCCTCCTTGAGGGGTTAAGGCATTCAACAATTTGATCTGAGCATCTTTCGGATATTTCCGACAGTCGATGATCACAAAAGGCAGGTCTCTGAATGCAGCGAAAGCCTTCTCCACTTCTTTTTTCCGGATCAGACCTACATCCACATACCCGATGTCTTTTCCTGATAGGGAGTCGTGAATCCGCTTCCAGGAAATACCTGTTGTGCCGCTCTCTGCTCCGGACGTAAGTGATATGGGTTTCATTGCAGTCACCTCAACCTTTATGGTATCCTTGGCTCTCAGCAATGTCAATGAATTTTGCTCTTTCCAGGTTTTTCTCAAACGCAGCCGACAGGCATATTCCCGCGTAAAAGCTTCATTGGATCCACTCAGCTGGGGTAGCAGGCTGTCGTAGATATTTTCCATTTTCCGCCCGTTCCAGGCAAGCACCTGATCCCCTGCCTGCAGGTAATGCATGCGCAAGAGCGACGTGTCTGTCACTGCCGCGATATAGGTTTTTCCTTCTCCATATCCCAGTACCAGCGGCATTTTGTAAGCCGGTTCCACCTTCGGTACATTTACCGGAAACACCTCCAAAAACCCATGCCCGTCATGCATCCGTGCCGCCAGTTGCTGCAGTTCCTGATAATACTGAAAGTAAGAAGTACAGTTACGGAAACGGGGGATGTACTCCCGGTATGCTTCGTCCCAATGATCACACAAATCGAGGCTGGGAGAAAAATAGTTGATAATGTTCCAAAACCTCGTGAGAGCCAGGTAGCGTGTGGCAGCGTCGGGTAACGTGTCGTAAGGCGTCAGACTTTCATCCAGAAACTGAGGAACTGCATTCCCGCTTACCACAAACGTTCCATGCAGCTGGCTGTTACCATGATTCCTGATGACATTCAATTCTTTTTTCATCCGGGGATTCAGCCGGCTACCCTCCATCCATCCGAAGGAAGGAAGTTCCATTCCTTTTTCCGGTACCGGACGGATATAGGTAGTGTCTTTCAGGCTGCAATGCTGGATAAAACTTTCCAGAAATACATCAAATTCCGCATCAGGCAGTTGCATGATCCTGCCGTAATCCTTTTTCAGCTGCTCATCCCAGGCCGCCCTCCCGGAACAGGCAGAAGGATTGAAAAAAGCGCAAAAAGCCCCAGACCTGTCCATATAACTGTAACTGACTGTCGCGCTCTTCTCCTGTTATTACAGCTTTTACTGGAGTGGCCTGGAACAACAAGACAACTAAAACCGAAAAGATTCCTTTCCGGAAGTAAGCGATACTCTTCATACAGTTTTTTATTAGGTGAGCTATTGGTGAATCCTATTTTCGGAATGTTAAGCTGCTTTCCCAGTCCTAAATTATCAATCCGGTTCCGGATAATATCATTCCGGTATAGGATAGTAACGATCCGGTTCCGGACAGTAGCAATCCGGTGTCGGATAGCAACGATCCGGTTCCGGACGGTATCATTCCGGTGTAGGATAGCAACGATCCGGTTCCGGACAGTAGCATTCCGGTCTAGGATAGCAACGATCCGGTTCCGGACAGTAGCATTCCGGTCTAGGATAGCAACGATCCGGTTCCGGACAGTATCATTCCGGTCTAGGATAGTAACGATCCGGTCCCGGACAATGCTTCTTCCTACCGGCTACCTGGTATTTCCCGATACCCCAACAATTTTTCAAAGTCACGCTGCACAAAAGAAATCAGGATTCCGCTTTTATCTTAATTCCTTATATTCGTAAGCCTATGCAACAAGTATTATCTGTTATCAAAAAGACTTTCCGCTGGCTTATTCTGGTGCTCGGTGCTTTTGCTTTGTTGCTATCCATCCTTGCGTTTACTTCCATTCCGTATGATATAAGTCGTTGGCTGGGAACCAGTGAAAGTACTTATACCTTCGAGCCCGATGCCATCGTTTTTCTCGGAGGCAGCGGCATGCCCAGTGAAGCCAACCTCATGCGGCTTTATTATACCTCTTATCTGGCTGTTCAGTATCCCCATGCCAAAGTCATTATCCTTCATCCCAAAGATACGGCTACCATCGCCGACATGCGTTCGGAACTGATGTTACGCAAAGTGGATTCCACCCGAATCTGGATAGAGAAGAGAGGTACGAATACCCGTGAGCAGGCATTGACGCTGGCCCAGGATTACAACGAACTGCTTTCACAAAATATTGTCCTGGTTACCTCTAGCGAAAATATGAGGCGTACGGTTAAGACTTTCCGTAAAGCGGGGTTCCTGCATGTAGGAGGTCAGTCTTCTTTCGAAACAGCCATGTTCGCCGACCTGAGTTTTGATTTCAAAAAAGCGGGAGGAAAAGTGCTTGTCCCCGATGTCTCTTCCAACATGGCCCTGAGATATAATTTCTGGAATTACCTGAAACTGGAGATCACCTGCCTGAGGGAATTCATCGCCCTTGGATATTATCAGCTGAACGGGTGGATTTGATATACCCAGTTTATGGATTTTTGATCTGCCCTGCATCTATAGCCTAAAATCATCTTGTTCTTATGCGCACATTCAAGCTATTTTTCCTCTTCTCCCTGGCAGCAGGCCTCCTATTTGCCGGCACACTGAGTATCCATTCCAGCTCAGCAGCCAAAGAAGTCTATCACTTTCCTAAAGGAGGTTCTTACCCCAAAGAATGGTCCAAGACCGATTCCCTCATCAAGAAAGGACTGACGAAGTCGGCACTGGAGGTAGTGATGGGTATTTATTCCAGGGCAAAGACCGATCAGAATGCCGCCCAATCGGTCAAGGCACTGATGTATAAGATGCGACTGGAGGCACAGATGGAAGAATATTCCACCGAAAAAGCCTTGACGTTTCTGAAAGAAGAAGCTGCAGTCGCCAAATTTCCGCTTCAGCCCGTACTCCACTCCATGCTGGGTGATATCTACTGGCAATATTATTCCAATAACCGCTGGAAGTTTCACAACCGCACTCAGACCGTTAACTTCAATAATACCGACCTGACCACCTGGGACCTGAATCACCTGGTAGATCAGTGCATCAAGGAATACCGTCTTTCTCTTCAGAACACAGACAGCCTGAAAAAAACGACTATAGGATTATATGACGATGTGCTTCAGCTGCATCCCGAAAGCCGTAAGTTCCGTCCTACGTTGTATGACTTCCTGGAGCATCGTGCCATCGATTTCTTTTCGAATGACGAACCGGACATTACCCGGCCGGCTTACCGTTTTGATATCGATAACCCAGAATACCTCGCTACAGCCTCGGCCTTTGTAAAACTGAAGCTGGAATCGAGAGACTCTATGTCTATGAAGTTTTATGCCTTGCAAAATCTGCAGCAGCTTTTGGCCTTTCACCTGAACGATAAAGACCCGGATGCGTTTACGGATGCTGAGCTGAAAAGACTCCGTATCGTCAAGGCGCATGCCGCCTTTGAAAACAAGGATAGCCTCTACCTGAAGTCCTTGTTGGGATTAAAAGATAACCTTAGCTCCAACTTTCCCACCTCCACTTGCGTGAGTGAAGTGATGTATGAAATTGCTTCCTGGCATCATGCGCTCGGATCAAAATACAACCCCTTGAATTCGGAAGAAAACAAGTGGGAAAACAAAACTGCGGCGGGATTATGCAAGGAAGTTTTGCAGAAATACCCTGCTTCCTTTGGTGCCCAACAATGCACTTCGCTCCAGTTCATGTTGCAGGGGAAGACCATGGAGCTGAAAACCGAAAAGGTAAACGCCCCGGGCAAACCTTTCCGCGCCTTGTTTACCTCCACCAACCTGAATAAGGCTTATATCCGCATCGTTAAAATAGACATTGACAAGTTCAACAAGGTGGGAGAACACTATTACGGAGAAGACCTCATCAAGCAATACTTGAAACTCCCTGTTTACAAAGAGCTGGAGGTAACTGTTGCGGATGAAGGTGACTTCAATCGTCACAGCCAGGAGATACGTCTTCCCGAACTGCCTTTGGGTCATTACCTGGTACTTGCAGGATCGGATAAGAATTTCTCCTATAAGAATGAGGGAGTCGCTTATACCAATGTATGGATCTCGGATATTAGTTATGTGGACCGGCGCCTGACAGACGGCAGCATTGAATTTTATGTGCTGCACCGCCAGACCGGAGCAGCACTCAAAGGCGTCAGCGCACAGCTCTGGATTCAGAAATACAACAATCTGAAACAGCAATACGATTGGATAAAATCCGACCATTTCACTACTGATGAAAACGGCTACTTCAAAGTAGCTGCCGTACGCGACTACCGCAACTTCAATCTGGAATTTACCCGAGGCGACGATAAATTCTACCTCGACAATGCCTACTACCAATACGGAGGATATACCTCCTCCAAAGTGAAGACCCCCAAAACATTTTTCTTCACAGACAGAGAAATATACCGGCCCGGGCAAACCGTTTACTTTAAAGCCATCTGCCTGGAATCCGACGGGGAGGCCAACGGCATACTCACCAACCGCCCTGTGACAGTAACCTATTACGATGCCAACAGCCAGAAGATAGCCAGCCTCGACCTGATCAGCAATGAATACGGAAGTGTAACCGGAACCTTTACCGCACCCCAGGGAGCACTTAACGGACAGATGTATATCGCCGATGGATATGGATCCAAATATTTCTCGGTGGAAGATTACAAAAGACCCAAGTTTGAAGTGGCGGTAAAACCTGTACAAGGTGTCTTTCGCCTGAATGATGAAGTAACTGTGGGAGGTACGGCAAAAGCCTATTCCGGTGCTAACGTGGACGGTGCTCAGGTGAAATACCGGGTTGTCCGTAATGTCTCCTTTCCTTATTGGTATTATTGGTGGAGGGGTTACCAGCCGAATGTAGCCGAAACTGAGATCATCAACGGACTCACCACCACCAACGATACCGGTGGATTTGTGATCCGCTTCCAGGCCATTCCCGATCATTCCTTGTCAAAAGCATCTTCTCCTACTTATAGTTATACCGTCTATGCCGATATCACCGACCTGAACGGAGAGACGCATAGTTCCACCGGTACAGTAAACGTAGGCTACAATGCGATGAGCCTGAATATCTCCATCCCCGATAAGTTGAACAAGGAAGAGGAACAGAAGTTTGTTGTTCACACAGCCAACCTGAATGGTCAGTTTGAACCCGCAAAAGGAAATGTAAGCATCTACAGGTTGAAAGACCCCGGTCGTACCTTCCGTAAAAGACAATGGGATCGGCCCGACAGGTTTGTGATGAGCAAAGAAGCCTTTTATGCCGACTTCCCCAACGACCCTTATGCCGATGAAGACAATATGTATACCTGGAAAAGGGGAGACAAAGTGCTGGAAACGACTTTTGAGAATACGAGCTCCACTGCCGGATCAGTCCTCTCTCCAGTCCACCAGGATCATTACGACACGTTGAAGCTGAGTCGTATCCGGCAATGGGAACAAGGGTACTATGTGTTGGAAGCTCACAGTACCGACCGGTTTGGTGAAGACGTGAAAAGCATCAGCTACTTTTCTGTCTTCTCCGAAAAAGAAAATACACTGCCCGGATCGGAGACCGATTATCTCCACGTGTTGAAAGCCGATGGAGAGCCGGGAGAAAAAGCAAAGATCCTGATCGGAAGCAAGGATGACGTAAAGGTGCTTTATGAGATCGAGTATAAGAATGAACCGATGAAGAAAACCTGGATTTCGCTCAACAACGAGCAGAAACTCCTGGAGATACCCATCACCGAAAAAGACCGGGGAGGGTTTGCCTACCACCTGATGTTTGTCAAAAACAACCGTGCTTACCAGCATGACGGTTCGGTATATGTGCCATGGACCAATAAGGAGCTTGACATTACCTTTGAAACTTTCCGCAACAAACTGGAACCCGGTCAGCAGGAGGAGTGGAAGCTGAAGATTCGTGGAAAGAAGGGAGAAAAAGTGGCTGCCGAGATGCTGGCTACTTTATACGATGCTTCCTTAGATGCCT
>Ga0206975_1174_pt1 | contig 15249 bp, 14 predicted proteins | sample Alteio_BWOrgHeat_81_FD_152919 | JGI IMG/M metagenome (GOLD analysis project Ga0206975, IMG submission 152919) | Enriched cells from forest soil in Barre Woods Harvard Forest LTER site, Petersham, Massachusetts, United States -... | ecosystem: Environmental > Terrestrial > Soil > Temperate forest >... | reverse complement strand
CCGGAGCCGCTAGAAGTATTGCAGCGGCAGATAATAAAAATTTTTTCATAAAAAACCTACAAATAGTCATTAAAGTGAATATTTTGCCCTAAACCCCATGTAAATTCAACATAAAAATAGGATAACTTCTAGAAAGGGCTCTTTTTGTACAGAATCACAATATTTTCTATGTGATAGGTGTGGGGAAATTGGTCGACAGGCTGAATAGCTCCTATTTGATACCCATTTTCTAAAAAAACCTTCACATTGAGTGCTTGAGTCCTTGGGTTGCAGGAAATATAGACAATTTTTTGAGGAGAGAGGGAGAGGATCTGTTCTATTGCATCGGGGGTGAGCCCAGAGCGGGGAGGATCAACAATGACCGTTTGAAAGGAGTTTGTGCTCCAATTGCGCTCTTTAAGCACTCTTCCCACATCCCCATTTATTGTAGTGACATTGGCAATATCGTTGAGCAAGATATTTTCTCCTGCATCCTTCACAGCCGATGCATTGAGTTCGATCCCAATGACACTCTTAGCCCTTAAGGAGGCGACAAGGCTCAATACCCCCGTACCAGAGTAGAGGTCGAGCACACTCTCATGCGGTCCGATATCTGCAAGCTCTAGCGCCCTTTCAAAAAGTTTTTGCGCTTGGATGGGGTTGGGCTGGAAAAAGGCGTCGGGACTGATCTTAAATTTCAATCTGCCCGCCTTACCAATTCCCATTTCTTCAATTAGATAGCCCTTTCCAAAGAGGAGCTCCTCATCCCACCGAGTCGGCTGCCCCTTTTGCGCAATGTGCGTCTTCAAAATAACGGTAGCGTTGACTAAAAACTCTTTAAGGGCCTCTAAAAAGGGGTTTCGATCGGCAATTGAAAACTCTTCAGAAGGGTCTTTGTGAATAGTCAGGATGACCATCCTCTCCTGAGTGTGGACAGCCTGCCTTAATGTCAAGTTCCGCAAAAGCCCCTCCCCTCTCCGGGGATGAAAAGCGGAGTAACCCCTTTCACGCCACCACTGCCGGACAGCATTTAAGCACTTCGAAAACCAGACGGGAGCCAAGTCGCACCCTTCAATATTTTCCACTCTTTGAGACCCCTGCCTGAGCAGCCCCAAAAATTTTTCCCCCTCTCTAGATTCTGAGAAGGTATACTCCATCTTGTTTCGGTAGTTCCACGGGGACTCACAGCCGATAATGGCAAAAAAATGGTCGGGAGAAAAATCCAGAAAGAGCTCACGGATCCACTCCTCTTTTTGCTGGAGCTGGGCGCTGTAGTCCCAGTGCTGCAACTGGCAGCCGCCGCACTTCCCTGCATGGGCGCATTTAAAAGGCAGCCTTGAGGGGGATTTTTCAATGACTGTTTCAAGCCTTGCCTCCCATACAGCCCGCTGCTTTCTGAGAAGTACAGCTTCAATCTTTTCATTGGGCAAAGCGTAGGGGATGGCAATTTTTCTCTCATTCAAACGGGCGGTCCCGTGGCCCTTTTCATTCAATCGTTGGATTGATAGGGTAAGGCAATCATTTTTTTTCATGAGACGATAAAGAATGGAGTAAAAAGAAAAGGGAGGATATACGATAGAGGAGTTAAAAGGGTATTTAAATCCTCTATAGCATACCCTCCCTGAAACTGTGTGGAGGTTAGCTAAACCCTACTATTATCTCTTTTTACGAGGAAGCTTAGCTGTAGGTCTTTTTAGAGCCATTGACTTTGGCTTTACGCTTGTCTTGGTGGTGCTTTTCTTGGATTTGCTGGCTCCAGCTTTTTTAGAAGCTCCGGCCTTTGAAGCGGAACTGCGCGCTTTTGTGCTGCTGGCAGCTTTTTTAGAAGAAGACTTAGCAGAGCTTCCGCCTTTCTCCGATTTGATCGACTCTTTGCGGTAAAGCTTCGCAACTTTTTCCAATTTGATTGTTCCGGTTCTGACGCGCTGAGAGGCGGCCTTATTGCCATTTTCAGCCTTATCAAGGTCTGAATTGATCTCCTCTAAAAGAGCTTTCAACTGCTTACTGGTATCTTTGAGTGCCATTGTAGTATCCTCCACAAAATTTGATTGATAAATTTATAAAATTTACAAATAACTAATTATCCCCTTTAGAGATATTCTGCAACAAATTTCTAACAAAAAATCTGTTTTTGCACTTTTTTTGGAAAAGGTCCATGATTTGAGAGAATATTACTTTCTGGGATAAGACCATTGAAATATACCCTTTTTCTAGCTATTGCTGCTCTGTTATTCCTCTCTGCAACCCTTTTTTCCTCCATCTCTCCACAGGTTAAAACCGAAGAAGGGACGCTCTACCAGAGCGGCGAAGAGGCGTTGCGTAAGGGAAATTGGATTGAAGCTGAGCAGCACTACAAAAATTTATGGGAAAATTTGCTAAAACAAAAAGCTACTCAAGGAACCTCTAAAGCCTCTTTTCAAGACAATTTGTTGAGAGATGTGGGCATTAAGTACATTGCCATTTTGAATAAATTGGAAAGGCAGGAAAAAGTCTCCACCGTGATCCAGCAGCTCATGGAGCTGTTTAGCCCTGCTACCATTGCTGAAGCCTACTTTGAAAAGGCTAAAATCCTCTGTTCAGGGAACAAGTCGCAAGAGGCCTTTATTTTGCTGGACAACTACCTGGGATCTCTACCCTTTAAGGAGTGGCCCTCCAAAATGCAGTCCTTCTACCAGGCTTTGGAATTTAGCTTAAATGAGTATTATAAAAGGCGGCTCAAAGAGGCGGAGAGCCAATTGAGGATGGGTCAAAGCGAAGAGGCGGAAAATACTTTGAATGAGGTCGCCGAAGCAGTCAAGAATGGGAGCTACCCCTCAATGAAGAGTCCTATGCGTTAAAAAAAGCGGCAGAGACTGCCGCTTTTTGGGAATTAATCTTTTTTTGATTAGACAAACAGTTTTGTTGGTCTATAAAGGTTGTTGACTCCGAGGAATCTCATATCAGCAAATTCAAATCCTGGCATTTGATATTCGTGGTTATTCTCTTTTCTAAGTTTGATCAATATTTTTCTTTGAGCAGGAGTCAAAATTGTTTGTCCCTTATTGGTATCGACGCCATAAACTTCAAAACTAGAAATCAATTTTTCTGGATCATAGCAGTTGCTATTATAGGTCATATCGAAGTGTCTTTCACGTGAATTATTATCTTTCGTAAACATCGAAGCGATTAAAAGAAAGAGGGGTCCCAGGATAGGAATCAATTCAAGACCACCCTTAATGGTTTCCCACTTGGCCTTGTCCAATTTTCCCTTTAAATAGGCCTCTTCGGCTTTTAGATCGTCTTTTTGTTGTGTGTTTAAGCTCGTAGTTAATAGGCTTTGCACCTCAGTTAATCGGTGTGAATCCCAGAGAGTGAACCCTGCGCGAACAGCACGGTTTGCTAGCCTCGCAGCGCCAACAGCAATACTGCCGCCAAATACATAACCGACATAGCCTGCAATCTCTTTACCCGACATATCAGCATTAAGATATGACATAATTATCCTCCCATTATTATGGATATTTTTATTATAGTTATTATTTTAACAAATAAGTATTAAGTCATTATTAAAATTTTTAATTTAATTGATTAAGGTGGTTAAAAAATGAAATAAAGCCCTCCCAGGTCAGTTTTAATGCCTCAGATCTGGCCTGGTCGAGAGGGGGAATTTTGGAGGGAATTTTGAGGTTTTTCCATTGTGAGGGCTGGTAGGTCACCAGACCATTTGAGGGAAAAAACCGGGTGATAAGGGGGTTATTAGTGGTAATGGGCAGGGCCCCATAAGCTAGCCCATATAAAAGCCTTTCATGGCAGCTTTTATGGAAACGGATGGTGCTATTGAGCAAAAAACGGCTTTTTTGAAGGATTTTGAGGGTTTGTTCGAAGTGAATAGGGGGGTGGATAGTGGTTGAATCGCTGCTAAATCGCTCCCACCCCCTGCCTTCAAGCCCATCCCCCCAGATATCGACTCTGCACTGCTGGGAGCAGGCCGCGATCAACTCAGCCCGATCTCTTCCGCGGACATAGAGATCAACCTCGTGATGCAGAAGGGATAAATCCTGGGAATAGGGGTCTACTCCCCCCTCCTCTAGGCTTTCAAGAAGAACTTTTAATATCGGCTGAGAGCCCCCCTCCAAAACCTTAAACGCAGCCCTTTCAAGGCATCGAGAGAGAGAGGAGGGGTATTTTCCCCCCCATGAGAGCAGGACCCTTTCAAAGTCGATGCAGGTGCCAAAAAAGACCGCATCGTAGCAGTGCTCCTCTTGCTCCAAAGGGGTAGTAAAATGGCTTTTAGAGATTAGGTGGGGAATAAAATGGACATTGGAGTAGCCCATCTGTCTGAGCCAATCCACGTCCCCCTCATCGACACAGGTTACAATGGAGTTGGGAGCCTTCACATGGTGAAGGAAATAGATGGCTGGGTCGAGAAGCATCGTTACGTGGGGCCAAGGGGAGTACTCGCTAAAAGGCCCTCCCCCCACTCTGATATCGGAAAAAGAGCAGGTGTAGTCGGGGGAATCCTCAAAGAGCTGAGAGAGGCTATCTGAAAATGTATCGGGGTGGAGATAGTAGGTCTTGCACTGATGGCCTGCCTCCTCTAAAGCGCTACCCAACTCTTGGCCAAAGGTCCGGGTGGTTCCATAGGGGTTATCGGCAATGAGGATTCCGATCAGCATATCCACTCTTCCCGGGTGGGATAGCGGTAAAAGAAGGAGAGGTCGTTTTTAAAAAGGTTTTTAATTAGGAAAGAGGGTATGCGGTACTGGGGGAAGACGAGCGAGGTGTTCATGTCGTGGTTGATGTGGACAACCAGCCCCTCCTCATCCGGAAGTTGACACTGGGTATAGCCACTCCTCATGACTGATTCATAGAAGAGGAAGTCCTCCCCTGCATTGAGGGCTAGGAAGGGGCATTTTTTTCCCACCTCATTCCGGTAGGCATAGGAGAATCCGTAGCCATGCTTATTCAAGTAGATGAACCTTTCCTTTCGAATCTCTTTCCACTCCTCGGTAAACTCGACTTCGGTAATGGACTCATAGTGGGGGTTGAGCTCAAAGTGGCGCTCCAATAGATGGTCGGTTGCCCAGTAGTAGAACTGCTTGTCCAGTACGCTGTAGCAGAACCAGGAGTGGATATTGAAAAAATCCACCTCTTTCAAAATGGCGTAGACCCTTGAAAAGTAGTGGGGAGCATAGTAGTCGTCATCATCTAAGTGAATAATGATCTCCCCTTTTGCCTCCGCATTCAGGCGGGTCCTCTTCTCTCCAATGGTGCAGGGGGTTTCATTATAAAAATATTTGATCCTAGGATCTTTTAACTCCTTCAAAAATTGGGAGGGCTTCCAGCTATCGTCATCGATGAGCCACTCCCACTCTCCGGAAAAATCCTGATTCAAGATGATCTGATAGAGCTGTTTGAGCAGTTGCGGGCGCTCGGATGTCGGTGTGATCAGAGAGATTTTCATCGCTTCCTCACCTCTACAAAAGTACCGGTCAATTTCTCTGTTTTGAGGATATCGATGATCGCCTCTGCTACCTCTTCCGGCTCTAAAAGCTCCTGGATATTATCCTCCTCGGCGAAATTTTTAGACCTAAGGCGGGTGTTGGTCCGGTGGGGGACCAGGGCGTTGACATTGAGGTGGGGCCACTCTTCAGCAAGCGCCTGGGTAAAATTGACAACTGCCGCTTTCGCGCAGCTATAGATCGCGTAGTAGGGGCGCCCTCTTGTGAAGGAGGAGGAGGCGATATTGACGATGTGGCCCCCCTTTTTAACCTTTGCTGACCTGCAGCTATAGATGACCCCGTGCAAATTGACCTCCAGCATCTCTCTAATCTCTTCGAAAGAGAGAGAGCTTAAGCCCTTGACGGTCAAAATTCCAGCACTATTGATCAACCCGTCTACCTCACCGTACTGGGCAAAGATTTTTTCAAAAGAATCCTGAACAAGGGCGGGGTTCCTCACATCGAATGAGTAGGCGGAGTGGCGGGAGAGGGCTAATGCTTCCGCACCCTCTCTTGTGAGTAGGTTGCACAGGGATTTCCCAATCCCCTCGCTGCCTCCTACCACGATATAGCGGCAGCCCTTCAAAGATTTACAGCCCGACCCGCTCTCTACCCTTCCCCTTTGCAAGCGGAGAATCTGCTCTGCTAAAAAAAGGTCGAGCTCCGTGGTGATTTTGATATTCTCCTCATCTCCTTGGACAATATGGATGGGGTGGCCCAGCTCTAAAACCAGCCTGCAGTCGTCCGAAATTCCCTTCAATCCCATTTGCAAAGCGCGCTCATGTGCCTGCAAAATCAGGGAGTATTCAAAACTTTGGGGGGTCTGGCCTCTCTGATAACAGCTCCGATCCGGAATAGAGTCAAGTATAGTCTCACCCGCTTTTTTCAATTTTACCAGAGTATCGGCTGTTGGAATACAGGTATCGACCGCACCATATTGTAAGACCTTTTCAATATTATCCTGGATAATTCGGCGGCTTACAAGGGGCCTTACAGCATCGTGGATGACCACATAATCTGTCTTTGGATCAGCTGCTTTTATTCCAAGATAGGAGGACTCTTGTCTACTTCCCCCACCCTCTACAACCTTGATAGGGACGGAGGAGTATCCTGCTACCTCTTTTCGTACCTCCTCGATTATCAGGGGGTGGGTAACAAGGATAATCTCATTAATGGCCCCGGTTGAAAGAAATCTCTCCAGGGTATGGAGATAGATCTTTTTGCCGGAGAGCCGTTCACACTGTTTGATGTGGTGGCTGGGAAACCGCTCCCCCGTTCCACCCATCAAAAGAATCGCTGTCACTCTCTTTTTCAAAGTCGTCATTTTTTTATTCGAAGTTTTATTGATTGAATGTTATTCAAATTTCAACAGTAAGAACAAGCTCTTTTTGGTCCATATGGATGATCTATTCAACTCTTTTTTTAATGAAAAACCTGTCAAACGCCTCTGGTGTCGGGTAGATGACATCTGTGAGAATAACTCCTCCTTCCAAAGATTAATGGAGATCTACGATAAGACCCCTATCCCCATGACCTTAGCAGTCATTCCTGAAAAATTGACGCCCGACTGCCAGAAGGAGATTAGCTTAAGACCTGGCTGGACTGTTGTCCAGCACGGCTACTCCCACGAAAACTACGGATCTTCAGAAAAACCAAGTGAACTGGGGGGTGCCAGGCCCATCATTGAAACTGTGGACGATCTTTTAGCCGGCAAGCTGCTCCTAAAAACCCTCTTCCCTAAGCAATTCTACCCCCTGCTCGTTCCCCCTTGGCATAGCATCTCCCTTCCTCTTCTTACGCAAATGACAGATTTGGGTTACCGGGGAATCTCTCTCAATGTCCGTCAAAAATTTTTCGTCCCCTCCCCTTTGCTCCGCTTGGATGTCCATATCGACCCCCTTGTCTGGAAGCCCTCGCCCCATTTCAAAGATCCCCAAAAAATTGCGTCGGAAATGGATCTATTCTCAAAAACTTCGATGCTCGGAATTGTCGCCCACCCCCATCGCCATGATGAGGAGTGCTGGGATTTTTTTGAAAGCCTATTCGGGCTATCCGCTGAAAATTGCGAATGGTTTCACCTCCTCGCTCACCTCAAAGAAAGTATTTGAGCTGCGCCACCAGCTTGCCGATGCTGTTGTCGATACAATAGTTGGATTGGACAATCGATTGCCCCTTTTCTAGAAGTGAGGCTCTCAATAGGGGATTTTTCTCGATTTCAGAGACCCTTTTTTCCAAGTCTTTAGGCGTCGGAACCACAAAGTCTGGAAAATGCTCCCTAAGATAGGGAGTTTCGATGCTAAGAGGGATGCACCCCTCCTGAAAGGACTTTAAAAAAAGAGGATCAACGCCGCCAGGGGTCAAAATAGAGGTAAAGAGGGCGTGGCGACTCATGCGTAAAATTTTAAACTTCTCTGTATAGGAGGCATCAAAGTGCAAATGGACAGTAGAAGGCAGTTTTTTGAGTAGATCCTTTCCCCTATGCCATCCAAAGATATGGAGGTGGCCCTCCTTGAAATTCAAGGCGCATTGAAAAGCCTCTTTTGCCAAAGCATACTCCTCGACCTGATAAAGAAGTTCGGGAAATTGGATTTCAGAAAAATCGATCCCCTCTCTTTTGATGACCGAAATGAGCGCCTCAATCGGATAACAGGGCTTCTCATTGAATAGGGAGATCGCCTCTTTTAGCAGCGTGTAGCTCCTCTCGGAATAGAGCCTCTGCCTCTCCGGCAAAAAATTCTCAAGGTCGGTGATGGTCGCAAAAAACACCGACCCATATTTTTTTTCTCCCTTCATAGGGCAAGAAGCTGCTGGAATAAAGGGGGTAGGGGTGAGCAGCCGCTCCCATCCGATATTTTTTAATAGAGAGGAGAGAAGGGCATCGGGGCAGCCTAGAATCCCATAAGAGCTCTTTAAATAAAAAAAAGCGGAGGAGAGCCTCTTTCCCATCCAGTAAAAATGGGGAAGGCCCAATTCATCGCAGAGAAGAGTATCTGGCTTTGAGACACAGATCTCGTTGAAGCTCATGGTCGCATCGGGAGGATCTCGGTGGATTTCATGTAAAAGTGTTGTAAAATCCCTCTCAAAGAGGGGGTGGATCCGGCAATCAATCCCTCCATTCATCAGAGCCTTTTGAAATGAGCGGCTATGAAAGTCTGTAAAGGAGTGGGGAATGGCCTTCCTGATAAGGAGATCGATCCGTTTCAAAGCAGTGCCTCCGGTTGATTCAATAAATTTTCCACAGCCCCTTTCAAGAAGGGCAATGCAGAGTCGTCGAAGACATCTCTATAGAGCTCTTGACGAACGGAGGAGAGCGCAGTTTGGTCGTTAGCGAAATGGGCGGCAATTTTTTGATAGAACTGGGGAAACTCCTCTGGCATAAAGTGGCGTCCGGCCCGATAGAGGGAAAGTCCAGGGTCGTCGAGGGGGCGTCTGTTGAAGTTGAGAAAATATAGCGGTCTGTCAAAGCTGAGAAAATCGTACCCTACAGAAGAGAAATCGCCCACATAGGCGTCGGAGGCAGCAAGATAGGGGTAGATCAATGGACCCTCCTCTAAAAAAATGACATTGGGCTGGAATCCAACCGTTTTTTTAATCTCCAATACCTCTTCAGGATAAAAGCGGTAAAGATTGGGGTGCAGCTTCACAATTAAACAAAACTCCTCCGGGACATCGAAGATCCAGCTACTGGCATCGAATAGCGAGCTCTTATCCAATGGATCCTGCATAGTGGGGTTATTCATCTGCCAAGTAGGTGCATAAAAGAGGGTGCACTGTGTGGAACGCCGCTTTTTAAGCTCCTCTTCGGCCTTACGGTCGAAAAAATCCCTGTTTTTTAAATAGTAGGCGTACCTGTAGTTGCCGCACCTCACAGCTCTCTCAAGATGGACCCCCTTCTCAACAAAAAAACGCTCCATCTTATCCCCATAAATGAGGACGATATCCTCATCCACATACCTCTCCATCCAAAAGGCGTGTGCCCCCTTATCGGAATTTCCATGGGGTGCACAGACAGACCGTGCTGGGCCCTCGAATAATAGCTCTCCAAATTCAAACGAGCCGTGGTGCTTTCTATAGAGCTCTGTATAGATCAAAAAGGAGTAGGGAGAGAGGATCTCATGTAAACTGTACCCCTTTGGCTCTATATAATTTATATCCTTAAATGGATAGAGAATCTTTGTCTGAAAATAGAGGGAGAAATCATCCATTAAAAGAGGGGCGTTGAACAGCTCGCAAAGAGGCAGGGTGTGGTCGATGTAGTGGTAAAAGTGTTGGAGGCACATACCTGCCCCTTTATGATTCATTGTCATAGCCACTCATATCTTCAAAAAAAATATATTCTCTCTCTTCTTGTGCCTTAAGAGATCCCATATCGGTCAGAAGGGGAACTCTTTTTAGCAGCCTTTCGGGATGGAACCGCTCTCTGGATATCCGCAAAGCCCTTTCAGAAAGAGAGGCTCTCCTCTCTGGATGGATCAACATCTCTTTGACCTTTTCATAGAGATCCTCTTCATTAGGGGTATAAAAGGGCAAAGCTCCCGGAGCCAGAAAATCGGTTTTGATATACTCCACCCCTTCTCCAAAAAGGGAGGGGTTGGTCGAGCAGTTCAAGACCAGGACCGGTACCCCCAACGCCATCTGCTCCACAATGGTATTGCTTCCGCTCTCCGCTCCACTCAGTTGAAGTGCCACATCTACGGCAGCGTACTCTTCCAATATTTTTGGGAAGGGGGTAGGTTCAGAATTCCAAAGAAGCCAAGGTCTCTTCTGAAAAGCGGAGATCTGCTCTTGAAGCCATCTGGTATAGTGTTTTTCCTCTCCTTCAAGAGAGCCGTCAAAAGCGCCCTTTAGATAAAAATTAAAACGGTACCCTTCCTGATGAAGCCTGTCTAGCACATTGAGGGCGTACTCCACATTTTTCCGGTATTGGAAACGGCAGAACATTCCCAATAGTGGGAGCTCTTCACCCACCCCCCTTCCCCACTGTTGGAGGAGCTGGCTGCGGTAGAAGGAGCGGTTATTTGCCATTTGCTCTACCTCCAAAGGATATTGATGGGGAAGATAGAGAAGCCGGTTGGAGGGAAGGCCCAGGTCATGGGCTTTTTTAAGGGCGAGCGGAGATTCTGTGACAAGGAGATCGAATGGTTCATAAAGAGAGAGGGGGATTTTTTCCTCGTAATGGAAGAGGTAGAACTTGGCTGCGGTTTCCCTTTTTTGAAAAAAATCCAATCCTAGCATCCCAGCTACCGTTTGCGACCAGGTGAGCAAAAGAAGTTGGCTGCAATCTTTCACAGCCTCTTGAAATGCCTCCTTTAAATGTTGAAAAGGCTTCTGTTCCATTGAAATAAGGGGCTCACTCCCCTCTTCATGCAAAGCCATATTCAGATGGGACAGCGAGTAAAACCACTCAATGTCACTCCCGCAGAGCTGATAGATATCCTTCAATACTACAGGTAGGTGGCCTTGAATGAGTTGAAACAACTTATAGCTATTTGCAGATTCTCCTAAAGGAGCACCTAGGAGACTTTGGGTATACTCTCCATGGCTCAATATGGCAAGTGAACTACCCATTGAACTATCCATGAAAATCCCTCATATCCCTGTCATATTGAATATGCATGAGCTGCTTCACCCTCTCTTTCTCCTGCTCCCCGCCATAATAGGAGGAGGCCGACTCAAGCATGAGATCGATCCGATCGAGATAGCTCTCTTCAGAAAATTTAGCCGCCCAATTGGACGCGCGCAGGCTATACTCCCTCCTCAAATCTTCACTTTCTACCATCTGCTCTATTTTTTTTAGAGCATCCTCTAAAGAGGGCTTTTTAAACCAGGTCCCACTTTCATGAAAACCCTCTTCAGGATCCACAAAACAGGCCGCTCCAGAAAAGAGGGAGTGCTGGGTCGATGCATTAAGAAGAACCACCGGCTTGCCCAGTCCTATCCACTCGGCCGCGGTCAGGCTGCCACCCTCAGAGCCCGAAAGGGAGATTAGAAGGTCACAAGCTGCATACTCCTTGAGAACTGTCTCATGGTCTGCTCTCTCCCCATTCCAAACAAGCCAAGGCTCAGAGTTCCAGATCTCCATCTTCTTACCCATCTTTGAGGTGAAATCGGTGAAGTCAAACCCATCTCCACTCGAATCAAAACCTCCTCTGAAGAACACCGTAAAGGAGGGGGTTCTCTTCCATAATTGATCAAGCAGCTCCAATGTGGAATCGATATTTTTGCTAGGCACCATTCTTGAAAACAGGCCGATCAGGCAGTTTGAAAAGGGCTTTTTTTTCCCAAATTTCTCACCAAGCTTGTCCAAAAATAGCTGCTTTAGATTCTCCGACTCTTGCTTTTGCAAAGGCTTTGATGCCCCATTTGTGGGAGGGAGCAGGAGGATCTTTTCCTTTGCTATCCCGGCTTTCAAAAGAGCCTGACTAGCCAAGGGGGATTCTGCAAGGATTAAGTGTGATGATTCATAGAGAACGTGGGGTGGAGTCTGCTCCTGATGAAAGAGGGTGCACCTTGAGATGAGGGGGACTCTTTTTTGAAGACCCAGGCTTAAAAAAGGGGCCAGGTTGCGGTCCCAGGAAAAAAAGAGAAGGGCGCTATCAGACCCCAGCTCCTGGATCAAATCGTCTTGGAGGGGTGAGAGCTCATCCCTCCCAAAGTCATCAAAAAGGGGCTCATTCTCATGTGTTAAAAAGGAATTCAGGTTTTCAGCTTTTTGCCAAGCCTTCAAACAGCTTAAATGCTTAGCAAGAAAGTCATAGAGGTCTAGAAGGGAGCACTCTACCTTCAACCTGCCTAGGGTCTCGGCAATTTTTTGACCCCAGATTATCTCTCCAGATAACGGCTTTGACAATAGTGAAGGGGAGCCGCTATGACCAACCAGTACGAGTTTTTTAATTGCTTTTCCCGCCATGAAGGTTTACATTAGTAAAAAAAAGAGTTTACAATTTCTATGTCTCGACAAGCGCCCTCCTCTCACAGCATCTGGACACATCTCTGGTTCCACCCTCGCACAGCGATCAGAGACCTCTTAGATACCAGATTAAAAGATGCAAGGATCTACTGGCTTGCGATTATCTATGGAATCTTGGGCGGCCTCTCCTTTCTAGGAGCTCTATGGATGCGCTACCCTCACAGGACAGAGTGGCACCACCCACTATATATCACTTCAACAATTATCGGCGGGGCAATTTTCGGAATTATCCAACTTTATTTTTTCTCCTGGCTCTATATGGCCATCGGACGCTGGTTTAAGGGAAAGAGCAGCTTTCAGGAGATGAAGCTTGCCTTCGGTTGGGCTCAGTACCCCTTCTGTATTGCCGCCCTATTGAATGTCATTGCAACCCTCCTTTTCCACCACCCTATTTGGCAGGGGGTCATCCTTGTTCTCCACTTCATTATCCTCGTCTGGAGCATTGTTATAGGAATCGCTGTTGTAGCCGAAGCCCACCGCTTTTCAGCTGGCCGCAGTATTGGAACACTCATCGTTAGTTTTATCCTGCTCATTGTAGCCATTCTTATTATTATCTTTATAATCGCCCTTTTAGTCTCCCTTTTTACCCCTAATTTAAGCTCGGGAAAGGGATCTTAATGAATTAAAAGGATTAAATTTACTTTATTCCTCTTTTGTCATATCCTTAATAAAGCAAATTTTTTTTAAATTATTTGCATTTCTTAATCATATAAAAATAATTATTTATTATAATTATCCTAAAATATTAAATATGAGGATATTAGTAATATGGATTTCGCTTACCAGTCAACGTCAACAAGTACTCCGAGAGCCTCTTATGTTCAGAGCACTCAAATGGACGACGACGACAACGGCATGCCACCCTTAATGACGCGTAATACTGATCGTCCTAGTAGAACTTCATACCGTTCTGAGGATTCTGACTATTCCGATATTACAAACTTGTCTCCCTCTGTAGACTCTTCATCTTCTCTTAAAACAGCCTATAAAGTAGCTTTTGTTTTAGGATGTATTTTTCTTGCTGGCACACTTGCATTAGGATGTACAACAGCCTATGTCATGATCTTCCTTAAAGTCGGCTTAACTCTGAAGACATGGGTCTTTATCGGCTCAACTATAACTTCTACTGTTGCAATGACCGCCTCCTTCATTGTTTATAAAATCCTTAAAAATCGCGATCAAGCAAATCATGGGGGGATCGATTCTCCTTCTTTAGTTTATGTAGAACAACCCCAACCCTATCCCACCAATTCATCAACAATCTATATTCCACAAGACTATCCAGGTACATCACCGGGTCTATTACCTCATATGCCACCAGAAGCTCGATATGTAAATACTCAAGTTCTAATTGCTCCCACCGTCGAGAATTCTTTTAATGCACAGGTATTTGTAATTAATGCAATGGAAGATAAAATCCTTGACATTGAGTATCAAGACTTAAAAAAGAATCAGGTTAAATTAGTAGTGGATGAATTAAATACGCGAATACTAAAACCAGATCTTTCTAAGGAGGAAAAAAAATCAATCAAGGGCGTCCTCTATTCACTCTTTGCTTTTAATCAAATTAATTTCGTCACCAGCCTCGATAATGCCAGTGATTATTTGATTAACATGACAGCTTCTTGTGTAGCTAAGGGTTTAAATCAGAATGAACTTGAAACAGCATATAATAATTATTACTCAACAGGTAATCAGAAGTTAAAAACTGCCTTAGAGGAAAAACTTGAAGAGATGCAAAACAACTCTTCTGAACCTGACAAATCCGAACCGGAAGAAGCCACCGACTCAGCATCACAATCTGAATCCGAGGAAGAAGAAGATAATGTTAATGTTGATCTATTGGTAACAAAGATTCTATCTAATGAGGGGCTCACAATTGGTCAGTGTCTAAAATTAAATAAAAAACAAGTGGAAAAAATTGTGGTTCAGTTGGATACAAGATTAAGCAATCTGAAGGACGATGTACTTTTATCAGAAGAATATAGCGAAGAAAATCAAATTCAACTTGCACTATATCTGTTATATAAACAGAACCATAAGAATTTTGTAACAAGCCTCGATGATGCAAGCGAAAAACTTATTCATATTACAACTTCCAAAATTGCTAATATTATAGCTGGACCTAAAGCATTAGAAAAAGACATAGAAAATTACAATAAAAAAGGAAATAAAAAATTAAAGGTTGCTTTAGAGCGTGAACTCGAAAAAATGAAAGCTGAAAAGTCCTCATCATCATCTTCTTCTGATGATGATGATGATGATGATACTGTAAAACCAATAATATATCGAGGCATAAAAATTGATGGGAATTCTGAAAATATTACACAAGAAAAAGCAAAAATCGATTACATGCTTGCTTGTAATAGAAAAGATAAAGGAAAAAAACTTACAATTGAAACCGTGAATAACTTAATTAAAAGCAAAGCTCTAATATGGGATGCAAATGGAAAATTAGTTCTAAATGATCAAGATTCCGATTAAGCATCTCTTATATTCAATTCAATAAACAAAGCCCGCAATATTAATTAGCGGGCTTTTTAATTTTTCTTATATAATTTAATCAAAAAATATGATATAATTGTACAATAAATAAATGAACTATTATGAATAACATAGATAAATTACAGCAGAATTTAAGTAATTACCGTTCCGTCCCGGGCCGCTGTTTTCTAGGGAAAGCCATCAGCATTCTATCGGGGATCGCTGTGGCTGGGGGTGCGTTTGCGCTCTTCCATTTTGTTCCTGGAACATGGGTATTTCCCATTCATATGGGATTGAAAGAGATGATCTTTGTAAGCGTGGCATGCGGCCTTACAG
>Ga0206975_1177_pt1 | contig 15322 bp, 12 predicted proteins | sample Alteio_BWOrgHeat_81_FD_152919 | JGI IMG/M metagenome (GOLD analysis project Ga0206975, IMG submission 152919) | Enriched cells from forest soil in Barre Woods Harvard Forest LTER site, Petersham, Massachusetts, United States -... | ecosystem: Environmental > Terrestrial > Soil > Temperate forest >... | reverse complement strand
ATTCGTCGATGTAGGCCCACGAGCCATCGGGATTCTGCTCTTCGTTGCCGAAGGAGTAGGCGTCGTCGTTGTGTTTGGTCCAACGCATCCGCCATTCGAGATTGATGCCGATCATGGTCATGTGACCAATAAAGGCAATGCTGTTGCCGACCCAGCCCTCAGGCGATCGAAGCAGCCCGTAGGAGCCGCGCGCAAGCAGGTAGATCCACTGGCGGCTGAATGGGTCGAAGGTGATCTGCGGTATCTCACGGCCGTCCACGGCGAGAGCGCAGACCCAGGCGCCGCCTTCTCCGAGGACGAAGCGGCTGGTGCCAATGTCTGCGTAGGTGGGGGAAACAGCGGTCGCGGGGACCACGTTCTCGTACTCCCACGCGCCTTGAATCCAGGCGAACCTTCGCAGCTCCGCCGCTCGTTGCGTGGGCAGGTCAGCGACTTGCTCTGGATTGAAGACTCCGACCCTACGGGTGGGGTCCGTGCGTGACGGGCCCATCTGCATGACTCCCGAAGAAAAGAGGCGTTCCATGAGCATTTCGTCTTCCCCTCCAGTTTAAATTCGCCGGCCAACTGCCCAGCGTTGATTTAGAATACACAACTATGGTTGTGGAATCTACAAGCATCAATCTAGACCAGCTCGATCTTGGTTATCTGGCGTTCTTTCTTGGCCAGCGCGTCAACGAACTCGTCGTCGGTAGGCTAATGCGAGCAGGCTTCAAACAGGTCCGAGAAAGCCACGGGTATGTAGTTCAACACCTGATCGAACAGGATCGATCGATCTCGGACCTGGCGCGGCGCATGGGCGTGACACAGCAGGCCGCATCTAAGATGACCGCGGAAATGATCAGGTTGGGGATATTAGAGGCGAAGACGGCGCCCGACCGGCGAGCGAAGGTGATCCGGATATCGAAGCGCGGGTGGGAGTCCATCCGATTCAGCCGGAGGGCACGGGCCCATATTGATCGCAGGCTTGCGACACTGGTCGGGGCCAGGAATTATCGGCCAATGAAAGCATGTCTAGTCGAATGCCTCACGGAATTGGGCGGCGTGCAGAGAATTCGTTCGCGAAGAGTGCGCGAGCCTCGGTAGCAATAATCTCGCTGGCCCGAAGTGTCGCGCGACAGCGGCCATAGGGCCTGGAATATCGTGCGGATCGACTTCCGCGGCGGGCGCCAGTTGAGATCGCGAGGGGTTGACTCGTGACGGGGCCGATGGGGATGACTACGGCGCACGGGTAAGCTAGACTCCATCGAAACTGGTCATTTCAACCAGGAGATTCGAGACGATCGATGCAACAGAAGTTTCCGGGCAACTGGCTTTGCATGAAATTACCCTCCATTCGCATACAATGAACCCGAGAGCAGTCCAAACAAAGTCCGCCGTCCAAAGTGCCGAGAGTCAGTGATCTTCTTAAGCGCACAAAAGTGGCGCAAAACGACACAAAAACCTCGCTTAACCATCAACAAATCAATGAGTTATCCGCAAAAGCACGCCCTCCCCCCGGGGGGCGCGCTGGCAGTTGAGAAACCATTCATCCCGAAAGCAGAAACGCGGGCAACGATGAGAGAGCAATTGCTGCGGTTCAACGGCGCTGTCGAGCGCGACCCCGCCATCGATGCGTGGATGAAAGAGCATGCAGGTGAATTGGGAGCCATCGCGCATCAGTGGTTTGACGTGATGCGAAAATGCGGCGACGAAGTTCGGGAGCTGTTACACGACGGCTGTCCGACTGCATGCCTGGGAGATGTACCCTTCGGCTACGTCAACGTATTCACTTCGCACGTAAACGTGGGCTTCTTTCAAGGCGCAGCACTGCCGGATCCAGCTCGGTTGTTGCAAGGCGTCGGCAGGTTCATGCGCCATGTGAAGCTGAGACCGGGAACCGCCACAGACACCGCAGCCCTGAACAGGCTCATCGAGACGGCGTACTCGGATACAAAGGCGCGCGTAGAAAACGGCTAACTCAAGAAACACCTTGAAAGATCGACAGCGGGTGTGTGCGAGGCCGTAGTGCGTTCACTGCGCGCGATGGCGTATCTCGCGGCGTGTATAGAGGGCTTGGATAAGCGTGGCAGCAAGCGCGGTCCAGCCTGTCTGATGTGATGCGCCCAGACCGCGACCCGTGTCGCCATGAAAATACTCGCTGAAGATGATCAGATCTTTCCAATAGGGGTCAGTAGCGTAACGTCCTTCTCGACCATGGCTGGGCCGGTTGCCATCCTTGTCGGGGAGGAAGAGATTCACAAGGCGTCGTGCGATGTCCTCAGCAATCTCGACAAGGGTCCGCTGCTGGCCGCTGCCGGTAGGGTACTCAAGCCTGAAATCGTCGCCATATACCAGCGAATAGCGTTCCAACGCACTGATTAGCAGCATATTCATAGGAAACCATACCGGGCCGCGCCAATTACTGTTGCCGCCGAACATGCCGCTGTCTCCCTCTGCCGGCGTGTAACGAACGCTAAGGCGCTGTCCGTCAAACTCTGTTTCGAACGGATTCTCAAGATGATGCCGCGACAAGGCGCGGATGCCGTGCGGCGAGAGAAACTCTGACTCATCGAGGACTCGCTGCAGGATTCGTTGAAATCGTGCGCGCGGTGCAATGGCAATCCACCGCGAGCCTTTGATTTCTTCGCTGGAACACTGGGCAGTACTGACATACTCCGAGAGTTGCTCCTTATACGTCAGGAACCAATTCATTCGCTTCGCAAAATCCTTCAGGCCGTCTACGGTGCCACGCTTCATGATGCACACCGCGAACAGAGGGGCAATGCCAACCATGGAGCGCACCTTCAGCGACATGCTGCGCCCATCGTCGCGATCCAACCTGTCGAAATAAAACCCCTCTTCTTCGTCCCATAAGCCGGTCCCCCCTACGGAGTTAATGGCGTCGATGACAGCGATGTAATGCTCGAAAAACTTGCTGGCGATGTCTTCGTAAGCCTTTGAGCGCCGACGCGCAAGCTCGAGTGCAATCTGGAGCATGACGGAGCAGTACAGTCCCATCCACGCAGTGCCGTCAGCCTGATGCAGATACACACCCTGCGGTAGAGTGACAGAACGATCGAAGATACCGATGTTGTCGAGACCTAAGAAGCCACCTCCGAAGAGGTTGCGGCCCTTTTCATCGTTACGGTTCACCCACCAGGTGAAGTTCAGCATGAGCTTCTGGAAGGCGCGCTCCAGAAAGTCGAGGTCGCCGACGCCGTTCTGATCGACGCTTAAACGATAGACCTGCCAGACAGCCCATCCGTGCACTGGCGGATTGACATCGCCGAAGGAGAATTCATACGCGGGCATTTGCCCGTTCGGGTGCATGTACCACTCGCGCAACAAGAGAAGAAGTTGATGCTTCGCAAACTCCGGATCGATTCTCGCCATGGGGATCATGTGGAATGCCGTGTCCCAGGCTGCGAACCATGGGTACTCCCACTTATCGGGCATCGAAAGGACGTCACGACAGAAGAGGTGCCGCCAGCTTTCCGACTTTTTCATCCGCTCCTGTGGAGGCGCGATCTGAGTCGGATCACCAGTCATCCATTGCTCTGCGATGAAGTAATAAAACTGCTTGCACCAAAGCAGGCCGGCAAAGGCTTGGCGTGAGACGTTGCACTCCTCTGCCGTAGCCTCCTGGGGGATGTGCTGTGCGTAGAACTCGTCTGCCTCCAACTTGCGTGTTGCGAATAGCTGTTCCGCCTGGGCGATATCGATCGCCGCTGGTTCGATGTGAGCTGAGTTTTCAGATTTTTCGTTCGATCGCATCTCACTGTCGATGCGTACGAGACGGAGGTAGATCGTTTGGCTGGTGCCGGGCTGCAGAATGAGTCGGTATAAAAGCGCGCACTTCGTGCCGCTGCCCTCCTTCGCCGCGTTCTGGTCACCGTGAACGACATAGCGATCGAAGCCGTCTTTGCTGAAATGGTCAGCGCCATCGTAGTTGGGGTTAAGACGCCGCATGTTGCTGTCGTTCTCGGTAAAGAGAAGGCGATCCGGCAACACCGGATTTCCAGCCAAAGGTTCGAAACGATAAGCTCCAAGAATCTTGTGTTCCGCTTGCACACGGAATGAGCCGGTCTGCAGGATCATGGGCTTCGTTTTCCCCGTTGCCTCCAGATTCTTCCACGACCAGTTGTTGCGTAGCGTAAGCTGCGGCATGATAGTGAGGGGCGCCGCGTCAGATCCACGATTGTGCGTCGTGATGCGGATCAACATATCCTCCGCGTCGGCCTTTGCATACTCAATGAAGACGTCGAAGTAACGGTCGTCGTCAAAGATTCCTGTGTCCAGCAGCTCATACTCTGGCTCGTCATAGCTACGCCGCCTGTTTTCCTGCCGAAGCTGATCGTAAGGAAAAGCCTTCTGCGGATACTTGTACAGTGCTTTACAGTACGAGTGCGTAGGAACAGCATCCAGATAATAGAACTGCTCTTTGACGTCTTCGCCGTGATTGCCTTCGGGGTTGCCGAGGCCGAAGAGCCGCTCCTTTAGAGTTCGGTCCTGCCCATTCCACAAAACCGTACTGAAGCATAGACGGCACTGGCGGTCCGTCCATCCCAGCAGGCCGTCCTCACCCCAGCGGTAGGCGCGGAACTGTCCCATCTCATACGGGAACGAATTCCACACGTCGCCGTTATAGGAGTAGTCCTCCCGGACAGTGCCCCACTGACGTTCCGGTAGATACGTGCCCCATCGCTGCCAGTTCTTCGTCCGAAGCTTGTTTTCGATAAGGCGTTGGTCTTCTGCCGTCTTCGGGTCGCACATAGTCCATTCTTACCTAAGCCTCTACGACATGCGCAAATTAGGGTAATAACATATTTGACTGAGTATGGAGTAATTTCTGAATCTTTGATAAACCCGAGACCATCTCAAGAGCGCCGCTTAATCAATCATGGCAGGTTGGCAGAGCACGGCTGAATGCACTCGTCTGCAAAACGAGCAATCCCTTCGGGGATTCGCGGGTTCGAATCCCGCACCTTTTAATGATGTCTAAGTTTCAATCTTTTCGTTCTTGTCGTGCCACGAACTCCAGCTTTTTTCTGCCGAGTCGGACCAAGCCACAAAAGATTTGAGAATCTGGGCTACTTCATCGAAACAAGTATGGGATACGGGAATAAGGTTTTTCTGTGGTGCGAAACAAAAAGCAAGTCCATGCATCGGATCGTTTTCCCAAACAGATGATATTAGGCATCTCACAAATGCTTTATCTTGAGAAGATTTCTTGCTCCAGTTACTCACTCCAGCACATGCCAACATCGTTTCAAGACATGCGGCTTGTGTTGGGTGACTGTCTTTCATAGCGGGAATGAGCATGGTTTCCAGGGCCCCTCTGGAGTCGGGGTTTGGCGTGGGGTATGGCAGCATCATCACTGCGAGGCTAGGGTAGTCTCGTTTCTTTGCCATCTCTAAGGGCTTGCTTGGAAGAGGAAAGTCAATTTCCTGTAGTTGCTCCCTAATGGTGTCAAATGCCTCTTGCGCTGATTCGTCATTGTCACTCACCAGCAAAATAGACTTGCATTGCGAGAATTTAGGCAATGCGGATATGCCTTCTAAATATTGTCCGAAGTTTGAGTTTCCGCCCACAAATCCGACAGCTAGGTCATTGATCTGTCTATCGCAACAGAGCGCGTTAATAAAGGCTTGGTCTCTGTCTCCTTCGCCGAGAACCAAGTAGGGTCCGATTACTGGTGGTGGTGGAATATGGTTCTCCTGTCCGATCAGCGAATTTCAAAGTCCATGCTAGTGGCGGCTTCAAGGGAACGAGACGGTATTCTTCGGATGGTATGGCGTCCGTTATCGTCTAATTCGGAGCGAAGCAACTGCGATTCCTTGCTTATGTCTTCTCTAGCTAGTATCGGGGCTGCTGCTTTTAGGAATTCCGCGCTATGTGTTGAAACCACCAGTTGAACATGCTCTTTCATGCAGAGGTCCACTAATGCAGTCCACACAAATGGCATATCCGCATAGTAAAAACCCGATTCAATCTCATCGATAATTACTGTTCCGTATGGATTGGAAAGGATGGCCAAAGCAATTGTGACGAACTTGTTTACGCCTCCAGATAGAGCGCCAATAGGTAACTTCTGGTCAAGTTCGGTTTCAACGCACAACACTGGTTCCCCGCCAATGAGTTCCAACGTTAGGTCTTTGACCGCAGGGAAAATGGTTGCAATAGCTTTGACTAAAGATGTAGACCTGAATCTTCGACTCAGAGAGGAAAACGCATTTGCGTTTTCAACAGCACTGAAATTGAATGGGTTGTAGTAGGCGAGTGGCGCAACTGGGGCAGCTCCCGAGATTGTAAACTTACCTTCTATAAAACTGATCGAGGTGTTGTGTACACGACCGTCTACGATCCACTTAAAGTTAATAGGCGAAAGGGTGAAGGCGTGAGGTTCAGGATTTTTTAGATCGAGCCGATATTCTTTGGAATCTGCATACAGTATCTCTAGTCTTCTAGATCCCGATTCACTGTCACTAGACTGGAGAACTGCACCAGTTTCTTGCTCAAAGTTATAGAAAAGGTCACGAAAAAGAGATTGATACTGTTCTCTTGTGCCGGTCAAGTTTATGGTCTTAGAAAATCCCCTCCATTGCCGAATGCGAAAGTAAATTTCTGGCGAAGAGCCACCCAGCATGAACATGGCTTCCATGAGGGCAGTTTTTCCACTGCCACTCTTACCAACAAGGATGTTGAATCTTTTCAGGGAAAGAGTCAGGTCTTTGTAGCACCTGAAGTTTTTAATTTCTAATCGGTTAATCATGAGGTAATGGCTATTCTCAGTTGAATGAGTGGGTGCGTCAAGGGAAACTTCTTGAGTTTCAGCGTACATCAGCGTATGCCCCATTTCTGTGAGCACTACGCCGAATGTCCCCGCAGCTTCCGCCAATTAGTGCAAGCAAGCGGGTACAATCCCGCGACCTCGTGATAGCCCTGAGTCGCGCCTGGATACGCAGGGTTGCACTGAATCGGCCCGATTGTCAGGCCAGGACAACAATTAGTAACGATAAGTCGGCCTATCTATACAAATTAGCTCCCAATACCACCACGGCCGCAGTCCCCGCGAAAACGAACCCCTCACCGAAGAACTCCGCCGGACAATCACGCCTGATATAACCACCACAAATGAACTGTGAATCAACTCAAGCGCATTAATCGTTACTTATTGAGTTGCCAACACGTAACCGAGGTCGAGGAGTGCATTGGTCTGTTGGTAGCAGTCGAAGGAAAGGCACTTGTCCGATATTCCGACTTTTCGCTCAAGTGGATTGCAGCCCTGATGCACCGATGACATTCATAGACCCTTTTCCGTTACCAGGACCTGTCTTGCGTGTCCGCCGCGAATGGCGTGCTGAATGGGAGGGCTGGTCAAATGTCGTCAAGGAAGACCCCGTCGTCACTTGCTCGCTGCGCAGATCCGTAGTGCAGGGTCTTCCAGGCTGACGGAGTCTGAACGAAGGTCATTCCGCCTGAAAAGCCTGCAAGGGTGGCACAGACGCGCAGAGACATCGCTTTGAATCAGGGATGCCGCGGTAGAGGAGCCGCTCTGAAAACAGAACGCCAGCTAGGTGATTGCTCCCTCGGGAGTGGCGAAGGGAATCGAGATCTTGAAAGAGGTCCCCGTCTTCTCTCCTGCATCGAGGAAAAGTTCGCCACCGTGGTCTTCGACGATCCTCTTCGCGATGGCGAGTCCCAGGCCCGTGCCCTCGGATTTGCCATAGGTGAAGAAAGGCTGGAATACGGAATCCTGTATCTCCGCGGGAATTCCCGGCCCGTTATCCCATACCTCAATTCGCAAGCAGGCCGGCCCTCCCAGTGTGGTGATCGCCACCTGGCCCGACTCGGGAGAAACTGCCTCGCAGGCATTCAGGACAACATTCGATATCGCTCGTTCCATAAGCTGTGAGTTATACCAGCCAATCGCCGATCCCTCGTGGCGATGCGTGATGGTGATGCGCCGGAATGCCAGCCTTACCCCGATCATCCTCACGACGCGCTTGGTTGTCTCCACAATATTGCCAATCGCCGGACGAAGAACCTCTTCCCCCTTGGAGCATTCCAGCAAGTAGGACACGAGTTCGCTCATCCAGTCGACGGACAAACGGATCTCTTCGTATAACTCGTATCGTTCCCCTTCGCTCAAATTTGACAGGGCCAGGAACTCCGCATTCGCGAGGATCGCGGCAAGAGGAGTACGAAGGTCGTGAGACATCCGGGCCACGAGCGTCCTTAAAGAAGGAAGCGGCTTCCTAGCGGGAGGAGTAGACTGCCTGCACTGCGGATATCCGGACGGCGAGGAACGCTCGCTACGCTCAGCTTGCTCCAACATCGAAAACCTCTCCTTGTTACGACCGGAATCGACCGGAAGCGCGCAGCTTCCCAGTTTCGGCCACGGCTTGTGCATTACCGTTTGTGCCAGGATCCGTCCGGCGAGGAATCATTCTTGCAATAGTTCCCTCAAAAACGGAGAGACGTGGTGAAGCCCAATACCCTTGTCCCGCAGTTCCTTGAGGTAGGCAATGCCCGCGGGATCAACGAAGGAAACGTCTTCTAACTCCAGGTACAACTGAACCGGATCCGGGCCGGTGTGCACGTTGCATGTTGTGCGGAGTTCCTCCACCCAAGGGCCCGCGATCCGTCCTTCCATCCGAAGCGTGACGGCGCTCGCAGATGACTCCACCACCGTGATCCGTAACATTCGACTCGGCTGCTCCTGTACCGGGCTAAGTGCAATCGGGATGCCAATCACAATTCCATGTCGTGACCGACGGCAGCTTCGCCCCGGCGCCGTAAACTGGCGGCTCTCAGACTCCTCTAACCTGTAGCCCCCTAAACCAATAGGGGGATTGGTTCCCGCGCCCGAGTGGAGTGGCGCGAATTCGGCAACTTCTCATCATGGGTGGTGGGACGCCGCCGAAGCTCCCATATTTGGTGGGCGTGGGCAGCTTGATGGACGGGCAACTACGACGGGCGGGAGGGAGTCGTCCGGATTCCGAGTTTCTGTATCCTGTGACGGAGCGTGTTGGGATGAAGGTCCAGGATCTTCGCGGCGCCATTCAAACCCTCGATTTTGCCCCCGGTCTTGTGAAGGGCCGCGAGGATATGGTTTCGCTCAACCTCGTTCAGGGTCGGCAGTTCCGCTGCGGGTTCGGGAGCGATGGCGTGACTCTCAGGACCGGGCGTGTCATGGTTTTCAGCGGCTTTCGCACCCGTCACAGGAATCAGGTCCCGGTCCAGTCGCAGGATGGGTTCCGCCGAAACAATCACCGCACGCTCAATCACATTCTGCAGCTCCCGGATGTTGCCCGGCCACGGGTAGTTCAGGAGGTGCTCCATCGATTCCCGGGAAACGCCTTCAATCTTTTTCCCGAACCGCTTCGATAAACGCGACAGGCTGAAAGCCACCAGCTTGGGGATATCGGACCGGCGTTCTCGCAAAGGGGGTATCTCGATTGGAAAGACATTCAGCCGGTAGAAGAGGTCCGCCCGGAACCGGCCTGACTCGACCGCTTCGCGAAGATTACGATTTGTAGCGGCAATTACGCGTACATCTACACTCAAAGTGCGGCTGCTGCCCACCGGCTCAAACTCCCGCTCCTGCAAAACGCGGAGGAGCTTCACTTGCGTCTCGAGATTGAGCTCCCCGATCTCGTCGAGGAAGATCGTGCCGCCGTTGGCAAGTTCGAACCGCCCGATGCGGCGATCGAGCGCGCCGGTAAATGCACCCTTCACGTGGCCGAACAGTTCACTCTCCACGAGACCGGCCGAAATGGCGCTGCAGTTCACGTTCACCAGGGCGCGACTGCTCCGAGTGCTGCGGCTGTGAATCGCGCGCGCCACCAGCTCCTTCCCCGTCCCAGTTTCCCCGTAAATGAGTACGGTCGAATCGGTGGGAGCTACTTGCTCCACGTCTCGAAGCACTTTCAGCAAAGCCGGACTGTTTCCCACGATCTCCTCGAAGTTATGCTCCGCTCGCAGCTCCTCGCGGAGATAAACGTTCTCCTTTTCGAGCCTGCCTTTCAGGCTTGCAATCTCGTCGTAGGACTGCATGTTTCGAATTGCCAGAACCACCTGGTTCGCCACTTCCTGCAGGAACAATGCGTCCTGCCCGGAGTACCGGTCTCGTTCCCGGCTTACAAAGCTGAGCGTGCCGATGCACTTTCCCTGAAGGGCCATGGGCAGGACGCATATGGAGTGAATACCTTCGGCCGCAAGACGGCGCTCATTCGCGAACTGGGACGAATCTTGGAGATTGCCGCACACGCGGGACTGCTGGCGGTCGTAGACCCAACCCACGCTACTTTCGTTGCGCAGGGTCTCCATCCCCGCCTGGAAGTAGTCCGACATCAGCTCTCCCTCCACGGCCAGAAAGCGGAACGTATCTCTCTCCGGCTGATAGAGAGTGATGGCGCACCGATCGAAACCAATGAACCGGTGCAATGCCTCGGAAATGGAGTGCAACAAGGCTTCCTCGGTCAGGTTCGTGATAATCGCATTGTTGATCTGCAGCAGGCTCCGGTTCTGCTCTTCACTTCTGTGCAGCGCCTCTTCTGTCTGCTTGCGCTCGGTGATGTCGATGAAGGTGATCACCGCGCCCATGGTTCGCCCCTCCTGGACGACGGGGTGCGACCAGTACTCCACAGGAAAGCTCGTGCCATCTTTTCGCCAATACACCTCATCATCGCGGTGCACACTCTCGCCTTTTTGGAACCCTAAGTAGATGGGGCACTCTTCAATGGGATAGGGCGTGCCGTCCTTGTGGGTATGATGCTCCAGCGAATGAAGATTCCTTCCGAGTAATTCCGCCGGATCGCCGTATCCGAGAATGCGTGCCGCCGAGCAATTTGCGAAAAGGCATGTGCCGGTCGAATCGCACGCACAAATGGCCTCGGCGGCTGAATCGAGCATGAGCCGGACGCGCCGTTCGCTCTCGCTCAGAGTGTCGTTCGGCTGCAACCATACCGGCTTGACTCCAGAAGAAGGCATGCTTGATTCCGGGCGCGGGGAAGGAGGAGACACCGGATGGCGCGGCATTCACGGTGGTGTGAACATGCTTCCAGCGGATACCTCACTATACACTCGGTCATCCTTACTGGTCGCCGCGGAAGATGGGAACACGGGTAACGAGGTTTGCCCTGCCGTTCCATCCTGGAGTGAGTCCTTCTACTTGTAGTGATTCAAGTTGCTCAATAACCGGCATTCCGGACATGTAGGTGCCTTTGACTCGCAGCTGTGAATCAACTCAACGGCGTTTCCGGGTACCTATCCGATAAAGATCACCGGAAAAATGCTGGGCGAGTGCTTTGGCCTGTTCTCGCAAACCGAAAACATCTCAGAGGGGTGGTTCCGAGAAGTCGACGTATCAGGGTGTTGATTGGCGGAGGTCGACCTCTTTACCTCTACCTTTCTTCTTCGAATTCAGCGGCGCAGTTTTGAAAGGGATGATCTTTTCGAGCTCCGCCTCAGCGAGCTTCGCAGCTGCCTCAAGCGTTTTCTCTTCTCCCAGAAACCATGCGCCTATCGTCGCGTTCATCAGGGCCAACGTGATGCCGGCGAGCAATCTCACCCTGAGATCGTCGCGTCGGGCATTCCGTGCACGTGAGGCGAAGGCTTCGGCGACGGCGTCCTCAACCAGGTGCTTCCTGGAGAGATAGGCCTGCCGCGCTGTTGGGTGACTCGTCGAAATGGCAATGAGCTGCCGCGCACGCGCTTCGGGCTGCTCGTTGTAGTGCACCCCGGCGAGCAGAGTCTGGTGGATCACTTCCAGATCGGTGGATTGTCGCGGTGCACTTCGTATAGCCGCAACCAGAACTGCGCCGTATTCCATGACGCTTCGGGCCAGGAGATCATCCTTGGCAGCAAAGTAGCGGAAGAAGGAGCGCTTGGAGATGCCGGCTGCTTCAGCGATCTCTGCCACATCCGTCTGGTCGAAGCCCTTCTTTTCGAACAGCGCGATCGCCGCATCCAGAATCGCGTTCCTTACCAGTTCCTGCTTTCGGGACTTCAGGTCTCTCTTCGCGCCGGTGAAGATTCCACGCCAGTCGTCATCGCCATCCGTCGGGTCGATGCCTGGCTTGCCAAAACGTATCCCGCTCGCACCTTTCATGCGCATCACCCTCTCGATTACCTTACCGTGACCCGCATGGAGGCAAGGTTCTGAACCAGGCCGAAAGGCGTGTTCGCGTCGCCATCGCGCTGGGCTGTGACCCTGACTACAGGGAAGTAGGTTCCCGGACGGACGAAGCGATGCACCTCTTTGAAAGCGGACTCATGACCAATCGAGACCGGCTGCGCCGTGAAATGGCCATCGCCTTCGAAATCCCACTCGACCTTTACGATCGTGCCGGCAGAAGGCTGTGTCTGAGCCTTCGCCCAAAAGGTAATGTCCGTTCCTTTCTTCACCAGGGCTGTGGGATGAGAGGATGCATCCGATGGTCTGCCGACGCCTAATGTCACGACGGGCTGAATGCCGGCGCGCAGCTCCGCCTCAGGCGCAAGTTGCACCTGGTCGTCGGCATCAATGCGATAGTTGGTGCTCTCCGCCGGCGGAATGCCCTTGGCAACCCATGCGTCCAGATCCAGCAGCGCCTGCTGTACCTCTCCGAAGTAGCTTACGATGTGGTCGGCGACGTGGGCAGAATGCTCGAAGGCGACACCGGCACTCATGCCCGCAATATCCGGGCCATGATCGGCGTTGTCCATATACCAAAGCCGAAAGCTGCCGGACAGGTCACCCAACGCGGCTTGCGCCTGCTGCCGATACCAGTCCGCTGACCACGGGTAGGCTGAAACATCCAGAACCGACTCCGCCATGATCATCTTTCCGTGGAATCGCCCGCTCGCCACAGACCCGGCGCTTGACGAGTTCAATATCGGACCGATCAGCACACTGCGCTGCGGATAGAGCGGAGCACCGTCCTTCTTTACATACTGATCCCAACCGTACTGGTGCAGCGTTGGTACCTGGTGGCGCGAGTAGTACTGCAACGCGATAGCCCATGAGTTGTCCAGCCGAACCGCGGTTCCCGCAGTGATTCCCGATGCACTCACAACCTTGACTTTGCTGCCTTCGATTCCAGTGATCACGACCGATTGGCCAGCCTTTGGACCGTCCTTCATCATTAAGTCACCGTTCAGCAGATCCTTTGACGGCTCCACGCCAAGCACCAGTTCGTTGCCCTCGCCAACGTTCTTGACCGTCGTGTCCTGCCGAACCCGCGCAGCCTGAACCGATGGCTCGCTACCCTCATATCCCGGTTTGCTCCAGAAGTCCTCCATATAGCTCGGGTCGATGGCGCGGACTGCACCTTCCACAGCCCAAAACCCGCCGCCATTCAGGGTGGCATATTGCCACCAGCCCCTCAGAGGAAATCCAAGTCGAGTCACTTCTTTCAGCGTGTCCCGCTGCTCGGCACTCAACCCCGCAAATGGATCGCCGCTTCCCCCCGGCGCTACGGCATCGGCTATCTGTGGCAGCTTGTCACGCAGCACCCGCAACGCCAGTAGCTGCGACGCCATAAAGTTGGGGATCGCATTTGGCACGCCGAAGACCATGGGCACCGCTCCATCCCACACGCCGCTGGTGTTCTCCATTGAGCCCACGGTCTGGTACGCGCCTCCGCTTGCCCCGTAAATGTAGCCACGCGGTCGGGTGCTAGCCTTGTACATCTCCAGGGCGATGAGGCGAGAGTATTTGGCGGCTGCGGCATTCGTGCGGTATGCCGCCAGCGTTCCGCCTGTAGGTACGCCACCCGCGTTGTTTGTCGACACCACATAAGCACCGCTCGACAGCGCGAACACTACTGAGCAGGTTGACGTACCGATCTCAGGACAGCCGGGTGCGGCATCTTCCACGTCGATGGTTGGATAGGTCGTCTGGAAGAAGCGGCCTTTATACTTCTCTGCCGCTGGGAAATAGAAAGAAAACCGGGCTTTGGTTCCGCTGAAGCCGCCATGAACGTACGTAAAACTGACCGACACTCCGGAAGCTTCGTCGGTCAGGGTGCCGGGCTTCCGCTCATCGACGTATGGCTTGCTCAACTCTGGATCGTTACAGTTCTCGGTGATGAATAGCGGGCCACCGACTGACTGCGCCTCGCAGGCAGATGTGACCGGTTGCTCTTGAGCCACGGCGCTGGCACTTTCTGGAACGACTGCAAGCCCCAAGCCGAAGGCGAGGAGTAGCGAAGAAATTCGGCTGCTCCAGCGCATTTGGATCTGAATCGTCGGACAGTTAGGGTTGCGGACGGACCTCTCATTACGGCGACCATATTCCACTTCGACACCTCTCCTCAGGCACCCGATGCTCTGTGGACTATTCTTATGGCACTCACTGCCACTGTCAACATAGTATGCCATAATGACAATTCTTGAGCCGTTGACGGAAGAGCAAGTGGAACCTTTTCAGCATCACCTCGCGCAAACAGCAGTTCCCGAATAGGTCCTCAAACGCGCATCTCGTCCCGCTTTTCAAATGGTTCCAAATCGCCGGGTCACTCATCGACGGCAGATTAGTCCTCATAAGTCGGCTTCTCGTCAGCAGCGTAATTTGGTGACAAGAGACGTTTATGAGGACAATCTATTTCAACGCGAGTGGATGCTTGGATTGGACTCCACTGAACTTGCTAACCGGAAATCTGCAGCCAGGGTGGCTTTGCAGGTGTTCGATGTGGGCTCGGGCACCGGTGGAAGATTCTTTCAGCGCTTGCACCGGGCCATGGCAGTATTTACAGCGCATGATCTGATCGCGTTCTGTGAGGGCTTCGTAGAGGGTGCATGGGAGCCAACGCCCACGCACCTTCACCTCGCACTCCGTCATCACCGGCGGTTTTTTCTTAGTAGCCACAAATGTATTTAGATGCCTCCCAACGACCTGTCCGCATACTCTTTTCCTGCAGTCGCATCCAGAAACTCTAAGTGGGTGCGCCTTAGAGCGGGCGCGGGACACCGTGGGTCAGGTAACGATAAGTTTTTCCTGTTCAGCCCCTCAAATACCTTTCGTACCGGAGATAAACAGGCGACTATCCCAATGCCGAAACGCGTCGGGTTGGATTCGGAACCCACCCGTAACCTTTAATGGGCTCTCGGATCTATGCAACCACACTGATCCATCGCCGAATCATGCAACGGCTTTGGGAGTTCATTTGGGAATGGTCTGGGCTAAGCCGACTTGCGGCGAAAGAGATCATCCTTCTCTTTGCAGCCGCAGCTGCTGCAGCTGATGCAGCAGAAAATCAGCACACCAACTCCCGCCGTGATGACCACTGCGAGGACCGTTCCAAACGAGAACAGGGAATGTGCCAAAGAATGCATCTATATCAACCTTTTCGACGG
>Ga0206975_1176_pt1 | contig 15337 bp, 11 predicted proteins | sample Alteio_BWOrgHeat_81_FD_152919 | JGI IMG/M metagenome (GOLD analysis project Ga0206975, IMG submission 152919) | Enriched cells from forest soil in Barre Woods Harvard Forest LTER site, Petersham, Massachusetts, United States -... | ecosystem: Environmental > Terrestrial > Soil > Temperate forest >... | reverse complement strand
GACTACGTCCGTAGGTGATATAACCTTCGCTGTACTTGTCGCGGAAGTTCATCGTACCGATTACAATACCGGCACCGAGGATAAGGTAACCGAAATACTGAAGACCACTTTGAGACTTGTTAGTGATAAACAAGACAACCGAAAGGAGGATAAGGGTAAATCCGGTGAGCAGTCCGAAGACCACTGCATTGGTTGACATACTTTTTTTAGGTTCGGACATAAGACGTTTTATTTGAGAAGCAAATATAGACAAATATACCTATTCGGTTTATAGCCGGGCAAGGCCCAAAACGCTTGGGTTTACTCGGGCTGATCGAGTGTATTTTCCAGCGTGGGAGGAGGATTCCGTTTCACGATCAACCCCAGCACCGCCGCCACCGCTGCCGACCAGATAAAAGAAATGGCAATGCCACGCAGCTGGTTGCCGACGGTGTACTGAGAAGGATCCAGCTGCATGCGGGCCACCTGCTCGTCAATCTGAGCCTTGGGCACCTCAAAACGCTGCATCCAGCCGATGTATTTTTGTATGGCTGCATCCTGCAGCTGCCCTGGCAAAGCAGGGTTGATGGCATGATACAACACAATCATAAACAACCCGCTGATCACCGAAGAGATCACCGAGATAAAAAAGAGCAAGGCAAAAGCTTCTTTAAAAATAAGATAGCCCCCGTTCATCTTCCGGAACCGGAACCCGAAATAGAGATATAAACCCGTAAAAAGCAGGAAGACCATCAAGGTGGTCCACAAGCTGATCATCGCCTGGATGCCCATGCCATAGGTAATGCCGGTAATGGCCACCCCCAGAAAACCGAGAATAAGACCGCAGATAAGCGTATAATTTTTCATGCTGATGCTTGTAAAACGCAAAGATAGTTATTAATTGATTTTACAATTAAATACCTGAATAATAGCCAAATACACACTATCTTAACCTCCCTTCCTACTCTTCTTTATCCACTTTCCAACTCCTTTCCACGAAACTGTTTTTGAAAGCGTGTTGTATTTGCAAATTTTAGTACTTTTGCAGTGGGTAAGTCTTATACGACCAGCTCCTGTTAACTCCCCCAGGTCGGGAACGAAGCAAGGGTACACGGTTGAGCGGTGCGATATAAGTAGCTTACCCATTTTTTGTGCCTATAATTTTCCTCCTTAAACTTTGTTGAGCGGTGCGATACGGCAAAAGCCCAGTGGGCTTTTGAGCGAGCTCGTGCGGAGACGGGTAGCTTACCCATTTTTTGTGCCTTTAACTTTCCTCATTTTTAGTAGTCACCACAACATTGCTAAAGCACTTGCTCCCCGCTCTTCTAAGACAGTCGTTTCCTCAAAGGGCATTTACACACTTGCCCTTTCATACTTCCTTCTTTTTTTCTTGACAAAAAAAGAAGCAAACCTGCCTGCCGTTGCGCGGGACCGTGCGACGGTAGGCAGGCCTGCCTGCCATTGCGCTTGCTTGCCTGACGGCAGGCAGGCCTGCCTGCCATTGCGCTTGCTTGCCTGACGGCAGGCAGGAAAGTCAAGACGGCAGAATTTCAGCCGCACGGGCAATGCTGCATCGTCTGCCGTCAGGGCTTCCCGCTAGTACTTGCTTTGATGGTTGTCTTATTGGTAAACGTTCATCATGTAGCGTGCATGAGTTGTGTCATTCCATCAGGGTAGGCTTGCGGGTCTAGGGCTGGAATCTGCGAAGGGGTGGCTTGGGGGCTTGAAGGGTGAGTATTCGGAGTAGACTCCTCGCTTTTCCAAGACAGCCGTTTCCTCAAAGGGCAATTACGCACTGGCCCTTCCATACTTCCTTTTTTTCCCTTGATCTGAAATGAACAAAAGGATGGATAAGTCTATTTTATTAGGATTTTGGGAGATTCAGAAAGGACTAACAACAAAATAGTAACAAGATAGTTGGGCAAATTAAGGGTAAAGGTTTCCCTTTATCTACGGCGTATTTGATCTTGAATCGAACACCACCCTAAACCATCTTTCAAAATGTAGACCTCCATACAGCTATGCTTTAGCTCCCAAATACAACGAAAGCTAATAAGTTATTTAGCCACAAAAAATGAATAAATCTTACATCATTTGATGTTTAATTCCTCTCCCAATTGCTGTAATAACTCCACTCCTCCTGTCCAAGATATTGGAAAACAGAAGTGAATTGCTATAAAATCAATGAAAATACTAATACTCTTTAGCGGCTTTCACGTAGTGGGCATTCATATATAAGTCAAGGTCTTCCCGTTTGATGTAAATTGCTTTGCCAACCTTTATGTAAGAAATTTTCTTTGCCTGCCTTAAATTGAACCATGTTTTCCGGCTGATGTTCAATATCTGACGTGCCTTCTCCGAGGGGATATAGTGCGCCAAAGCTTCATTCGTCTGCTTTTGCAGCAACAAACCCCTGATTTCTTCAATGGAAGCTTTCAACTTTTCCAGCTCCTCTGTTGGGATGACTGTAAATTTTTTATCCTGTTCAGCCATTGCATTCGGTTTGACATGATTAATTAAGCGCGTCCTTTGCTACCCTTGCCCGGAATAGTGGTATTTTAAGTCTGATAATGAAATTTCGTCCCGACTCGTCTGCATAATACCTCAGCTGATCCAGATAATCTCTGTAAGCGGTATTGGCGATGTTGTTGACCGAGATATTGATCTCCATCGGCCTTTTCCAGAGGTCGAAAAAGGTGCCGACCTCTGCATTAAAGAGTGTGTATGATGCCGGTGGTGCAGCAAAGTCACTGTTGGGGGGCACCCTGTTCTGGTGAGCCACGTAAATGTTAGTCGCACCGATATAGCATTTCTTCCATCTTCCGATGGGTTTAAATTCATACCGGACCGTATTCTGAAACCGATCTGCCGGGGTGAAAATGAGGTAATCGTTGATGGAGTAATTAAATGCCCTTACAAAAGTGCTCTTGGAGATAAAGACCAGCCTTCTTGTAATGTGGTAGTTAAAATCCAGATCAATCCCCCGAAACACGACATTTGCCTGAACATAATGGAATGAAGGATAAGCACCGCTGATGAGAATGACCGGTTTGAGATCGGGCTTCAGGTAGATGAAATTGTCGATGGTATTGTTATACAAACCCAGTTCAACTTTCAGTTTTTCATTCAGGTGGTAAAGGACAGAACCGGTAAAGTTGTATGATTTCTCCACCCCTAAAGTGGAGTCTCCGGTTTCAAACGTGGCAGCGCTTACATGCACCCCCATTCCGTATAATTCATTCGGTCCGGGCGGCCTCCATGCACTTCCATAATTCAGGTAAAAAGAAAGCTTCTCGTTTAATTTATATGTTGCCCCCAGACTGGTTGTGAGGTTATCGTAGGCGTGTATGGGATTTACCCTTACCAGATTCTGGTTATACATGTAAACTTGCAGCCACAGGTAATCATACCGCAGTCCACCTTCTATACTGAGCTTATTTTTACTCCACTTTTCAATGATAAAAGTGCCGGTACCGTAGTTCCGGTAGTTGGGAATCACCGAAAAGAAATCCGTACCCCGGTAAACATTTCCCTGGGTAATGGCGCTGATTCCGATACTTCCGGAGAAATTGCGGAAAGTAGGATGGTACCAATTCAGATCGAGGGTGTTGCTGAGGATCTTGAAATACAATTCCGGAAGATTCAATGCCGCAATCGAATCGTTGTAGGAAATATCGGCACTGTATTCCTTCCTATAATCCACCTGCCAGGCATAGGTTACGGCCAGCTTTCCAAGAGACGGGAACAGCAAATAGGCGCTTGATTTGAATAGCCGGTGCAGGATACTTTGATAGGGCCGGTCTATCTTATAGCTAAAAACCGATTTTTCTATCGGGACGGGAGAACTGATAGCCAGATACAAATCACTTGCATTGCCGATATGCGATGCGGTGAGGATGCCGATCTGGGAGGAAAACTCACTGTAGTACAGCTGGACACCATAATGCTCCTTCTTATATTCCAAGGCCCCGGAAAAATCAATTTCCTCAAATCCTGTATTATCCAGGTAGTAATGCGGCGTTTCTGAGTTTCCCGCCCTGCGGTAAGTTCCTTGCACCCTCCAGCTCAGACCGGTCAGTTTTTTGCCCAACGCCCCTTCCAGCATAGCAGATCCTGCTCCCATCCGGTTATTGCTTGCTCCCACAAGCGTTATTTCCCCGTTAATTCCCGGTGTCATGGGAAGTTTTTTAGGTTCCAGCAGAATGACTCCTCCAATAGCATCTGATCCATAACGAATACTTCCGGCTCCTTTTATCACTGAAATTTCAGAAGCCGTAAAGGGATCCACTTCCGGTGCATGATCCATTCCCCATTGCTGGCCTTCCTGCCGCACTCCGTTGTTAAGGATCAGAATCCGGTTGCTGTATAGACCGTGAATGACGGGTTTTGAAACTCCTGGTCCTGTTTGAACGGAGTTCATGCCGGCGACATCTTTTAAGGATTCTCCGAGGCTTTGTCCCCTTGTCTTATCCAGGTCCGTACTGTCTAAAGTGCTGCGGCTGATGGTGACTAAGTCTTCCTTTTTCCGTTCACCCTGTATCAGAATGGTATGCAGTTTATGATCTTCCGGCTTCAAGGCAAAGATGGGATGTATCCCATTGTCTACTTTAATCGTGTCCGACAGTTTTTCATAGCCGATCAATTCGCAGACAAACACATATTTTCCCGGACAGAACGCATGAAAGTTTACCTCTCCGAGCACATCGCTTGTTGCGCCTTGATTCAGTTCCTTCACGAAAACGACCACTCCCGTCAATGCCTCCTTGCTTTTGGAGTCGATGACGTGTCCATGAAATGCTATCCTGCACAGGGTTGTATCCTGCCCGTAGCAAGAGGCGAAGCAGCCTGTCAACAGAAAGCCAAAGAGAATAAATCGGAAAAACATTTTTTCGTGATTAGTTATTTCCAAAGAAATCCGCAAATGGCCTGCATCGTTTATTCACGCAGGCCGTCTGCGCATGTCTTCAGTCTGATCGGAGACTGGATGAATCAGAATTCGTATCCAATACCCAGTGTTGTACTGATTCCGGAAATCGCCTGGTTATATCCTGTCGGCGTATGCCCTACATCATTCACCAAACCAACCATCTGATAGGTAAGTTGAGGCTTGGAGGTAAAATAATTCCCTCCCAGGCAAATCGCCAGGTGTTTACAAACGGAATACCTGACTCCCAGACCAGCCTGGAATCCAAACGCATTGGCTGAGGAAGAGGTCTGAACAAAAGTAGATGTGGAGCCTTCTGTCGGGCCGGTCTGCTGATTGAAGACACTGGTGAAAATGTTCGGAGACGTGGTGTTGGTAATGCCTCCCAATATGTGAACATCGATAGAAAACTTCTTGAGTCCGCATGTGAAATAAGGTCCTATGAGAAAGCTGACATTCCGGTAAGGTTTGGAACCGGCAGAAGCGGAGTCGCAGTCAAAAGCCGCCAGATATCCGGCAGCTATCGGGGTTACATTCACTGCAAAAGTGGATGTAGCGAAGGATCCGCCAACGCCGAAATGCTTGCTAAAAAACCATGCTCCCTCCAGTGCAAAATGGGTACCTGTCTTGGCATAGCCCGAGGCATCGCTTGAAAAATCAGTAGCTGCGAACTTTCCCATCGGCATGGCCATTCCACCGTTTAAGGAAATAAAAGATTTTCCTTTCGCGTTATCATCCGGGCCGGTCACTGTCTGACCTATTGTAAATCCGTGAAGGAAAAGGAATAGTGTAATCGTATAAATCGTCGGTTTCATAAGTTGAAGATTAAAATGTTAGAATCAATGAATCTTTACCGGGTAGATAACATCCAGATCAGTCGATCCGGGGGCATAGGTGCCGTTTTTTACATTGGGCTGATGCCTGAGGATTACCTCCAGAGTACCTGCGCTTGGGGCCGTTGTACGCATTTGAGATTGCAGTCCGAAAGGCAAAGGAGGGTTATTGGTATCGTGATCGGTGATACTGTCATTCAGGTTAAGACCATTGGACGGCCTGTAAACAAACAGGTGATAATTCGCACGTTCGGCAATCACCTTGCTCACGGTATCAGCCGGTGTTTTTGTTTCATCCAGAATCACTACGGTACACTTATAGGTGGCATTCACCATCAGCCGAAGCGTATCGGGAGTGATCACTGCCGGATTTGTTCCGATCAGTTTATAGCTGATGGTCGGCTTATCAGCCGGGTTGTTTATATTCTGAAGATTTAGAATGGTGGTGGTCAGGAACTCATTCCCGATAGGTGCAGGAACACCTTGTTCTTCTTTCTTACAAGCTGTCAGCACGAGCGTAACAGACAGGGCAAGCCATGCAGCTCGCTTAGCAGATTTACTAATCATTTTTTTTAAAGTTTAAGTTTTATATACGCAAGAATTAAATACCGCTCTCCTCACACAAGGAGGATTGCGGAAATGGATTCAAATTCAAAGAAAATAAATGAATCAGACGTTGGCAGGAGGTGCCCTCGGAGAGAATCTATAATCGATTGCAGAAAGGATTCCGCTTTCAATAAATGCCGGATAATAAACCGGCGCGGAAATACGAAGAATTTCAGATGAATTTTCTGCTGAAGAATTGGAAGAAGAAAACGTATAGTCGCAAAGAAAGCAATTGTGTTCCTGCTTGTGGAAGTGCTTCTGTGCGCTTTGGCACCGGTTATCATCCCGATGTGAATAGTCGTGAATGCCTATTTCTACTAATGGAAATAGAAACAGAAACAGAAAGAAAATGGAAAAATATTTATTCCTTGTTTTCATTTGGCTCTGCAAAGGTATTGCAAAACGTTGGGAAAATAAGGGATGTCAGCAACAAATACTGAAATGGGAATAAGTTACCGCCAATTGCCGGAATAAGCAGAGTAAATCCAGATTCAAGAAAATGTAATTTGCAAGAGAGCACCTGGCAAGGTAGAATTGGCTAAGGAAAAGAAATGAGATTATTTCTAAAATTCAATAATGCAGCTCGATTAAAAATCTATTTTCTTCCAGCTTGTGGGGTACACTCCATGTCTAAATAATTCTTTCATTGCTGTTTGTATTACAAGAGAAACACAGTAATGAATTAACATATATAATACATTCAATTAACTATTTAATGACCAATGATATAGTAATAAGTAAAGTCATTTGCTACACATTTGTGTCGCGCAGCATTAGGGGAGACTATTTTCTTAATAAAAGTGAACGTAAATCCAATTTGCCGATGAAACAAATTTTCGCTCTCCTACTTCTCTTGTCCCTTCTAGGGTATGCCAAGGCTCAGCAATGCGCTACCATATTTTACAGCTATAACGATGCCGGACACCGGATACAAAGGAGTTATGTGGCATGCGACACGACGGCAAGAATGAGAAACGACAATTCCAAAAATGACACGCATACAACGAGTGTCCCCAAAACCTATCCGAATCCGGTGGAGGAGAAATTAAATATTGATTTGTCCAAAATGGGATATGCAACCGATGATTTAATTCCCACCCTTATTTCCCTGTATGACCAGAATGGGAAGAATCTTTATTCCGAGTCTACTACTTCCGATAAACCGCAAATTAACATGTCAGGGTTTAGCTCTGGTGCATATTTGCTCAAAATTGTCCACGGAAATCATCATTCCGAACTTACTATCCTCAAGAAGTAATTCCTAATCTTATACCAAATCCACATGTTTCAATTCAAGCGCAGTATCGTGATTGCTGCTTTGGCAGCCGTCACCATTCCTCCTGTTTCAGGAAAAGGCATCAGCAGAACTGTTCCCCAAAAAGCGATGTATCCTCAGTCAGTTTCGCTCCCGGTAACAAACGGACTTGAAAATGTGATTGTGGAAACCTATTACATTTCAGACGCGAACGATGCCACCGATACCACCGGAGGGTTGCTGGCGGTGGGGTCGACGACTTACCGCATCTATATTGACCTGGCTGCGGGTTATCAGCTCCAGGCCATTTATGGATCAAGTACCCATACTTGTTACATCAATACCTCCACCGTTTTTTTCAATAATCTGGACAGGGGCACCACTTTAGGCAGTCAGATCAATAAAAATACGATAGGCTACAATACGGTTGCACTGGACAGTTGGCTCTCCCTGGGAGGAGCCACCTCTGGCCAGATGGGCATCCTGAAAACATCCGATACCGACGGAAGCAAGGTAGGCGGAAGCCATAGCGATGGAGGGAGTGCCGGAATTGCAGGAGGCATTTTGGCGAATACCAATGCCGGTGCAGGTGTTCCACTTACCACAGAAGATGGACTGGTTACTTCCTCGGTGATTCCTCAGGTGACCATACTCGGCTGTGACTTGTCAGCCTTTGACGGGGGCAATACCGGTTCCTCTTTCACTATAACGGACGGTTCTCTGGCAAGTTTAAATGGCGTCACAGGTCCTACTACAGACAACCAGATCTTAATCGCCCAATTAACGACAACCGGCAGCATCACCTTTGAGCTAAACATACAAGTCAAAGGACCTGATGGAACAATTCAGAAGTATGTAGCCGCTAATCCTCAAGGAACTGAAATACAGTTTCCGGGCTTGGCAAGGCACTAATTGGGAAAGGCTGACAAATTTGATATTAAGGCACTCGTAAAATGAAAAAAATATTCTTCTGCACGGTTCTGTTAATTACGCTCCTACCCAACCTATCATTCGGTGACTGCCCGGAAGACATCAATTCCGACGGAGTGGTAGACATCAATGACTTCATCGCGCTCATTGGCAAATATGGCCAGAGCTGCACTCCTGGCAGTCCTTGTGCAACAGATATAAATGGAGACGGAATCACCAATGTCAATGATTTTTTATTACTGCTGGGTAAATTTGCTCAATCCTGCCCGGCTCACAGTGTGCCTTCTTCACCGACTACTCCGGCATCGATTACTGCTGTAAGTCCTTTTTCCGGAACGCTTCCAGCCCTCAATACAACATTAGAAGTAGGTACCACAGCAGGCGATTTTAATGTTACCCAGCGCGGTGGGGCATCCTATTCAATTCCCTTGCCAGTGCCCCCCGGCTCAGCTGGCATGGTTCCCACTATTTCTATCTCCTACAACAGTCAGGCTGGGGACGGATTGTTGGGTATCGGCTGGAACTTGTCTGGCTTGTCAACCATCACCCGCGCTGCTCAATCGGTCTATTACAATGGAAAGACGGCTCCAGTCGCACTTAGCAACAGTGACAATTTCGTTTTGGACGGCAGCTACTTAATTCCGGTAACAGGAACTAACGGGCAAAACATGACCACCTATTCTACCGAATTGGAATCCTTTGTACGTATAACTTCCGTAGGCACAAGTACAAATCCCAATTATTTTACCGTGGAAACGAAAGATGGTAATGTAATGGAATACGGGAGAACGGACGATTCCTATGTCTCTGCCGGATCCAGTATGACTGCTCTCACGTGGTTGTTGGATAAAGTAACCGACGACAGGGGGAATTACATGCGGTTTTATTACAATCAAAATCACAGCACGGGTGAATATTATCCCGATCATATCGATTATACGGGAAGTAATGCTGCTCAACCCTACAATCAGGTGAAATTCAGTTATGGTACCCGGTCGGACAAACAAATGCAATATACCGCAGGAAGCCAGACCCAGCAGAACGTATTGCTTATGAGTGCGCAGATGTATTCGTTTACTAACCTGGTGCACTCCTACACCTTTAATTATTCCTCGGATGATCTGAATTCTCATCTTTCAGAAATCATAGAAAAAGGAACCGATGGCAAATCATACAACAGCACCAAATTCGTCTGGCACCAGAACCTGGTACAAACAGAAATCACCACGCCTATTACCAATATGGCGGATACTCCTTTCAAAGGAGGTTCCACAAATCCTAGCAATAAATGTAACGGACTTACACCCAGAGCCATGCTGCCTGGAGATTATAACGGAGATGGCCTGATGGACATGGTGCAGGAAAGCCCCACGACCGTTCCCTATACACTCAGTGCCGACTGGAGCTTATATCTGAAGCAACCTTCCGGAACCTTTCAAAATTCAGGCTCGGGTACAGCTCCTACGGGATTCATTACCAACATGCTTTCGGGTCCGCTCGTGTATTATCCCGATCAGGATCGCTATCCTCTGCCGCGCTTTGGCTATACGACTGAAGTGCCTTCTCTGGATATCAATGGAGACGGGAAAGATGATCTTGTTTTATTTCTTACCCCATCCCTCAGCCCTTCCGCCAGTCACCAGTTTGAAGTATTTTTAAGTACCGGTACAGGCTTCGGCCAGACTTATACGTTTAACGGAGTAAGTATTGGGAATTTTGATAATCAATACCAAATATTTAAGACTGCCACCGGGGATTTTGACGGAGACGGGATAAGTGATTTGCTGGTTTATTATCCAATCTCTTCCCAGTTCTACCTTTTCTCGGTAAAAAACGGTGTTGCCAAGACCCTCTCATTTACCGATCCCAATGCCCTTCTGGAAGCAGCCGATCAGTTTGATCCCTATAATCCGAATACGTTCTCTTCTCAACCAACAGATATTTTCGGGATAGATATAAACGGCGACGGAAGAAGTGAAGTGCTTCTCGCAGGAAGGACGAAAGTGTACGTGTTTAACATCAATTCCGACAATACCATTACTCAGCTATCCAAAACGAACTATCCGCATTGGGGAACTAATACCGGATCGGGGGGATCTAATATTACCTCTGCCTCTCCAACCCCTAACCTTTCTTCCATCTATCCTGGAGATTTTAACGGGGATGGAATGAGCGATGTATTGATCTATAATAATTTCGGAGGAGAAACCAATAACTGGTATATCGGTTATTCCAATGGGAAAGACGGGTTTGTGATGCAGTCGGCGGCAACTACATTGACCGACAACGGGGTTTCATACGGATATATGTATGCTTCCAACTCAACAATTCCGCAGACACCCGCAAAGCCCTTTCATGAATATTATGTAGCTGATTTTAACGGGGACGGAAAATCCGACATCGTTGATAAAAGCTATGAGTATGCAATCGGATCCAATGGAGGCGTGTTAGCGAAGGACGTTAATTTTAACAGCTCATCAAACGGGATAGGATGCTATACGGTGAATAAGCTTGACATGGATATCTATTTCAGCAGCGGAACAGCATTCGCCCACAAGGCGGTGAGTATTCCTGTTACCAATTCAATAGGCTCGGGCAACCCAACTTATGTAGGAGATTTTAACGGGGACGGACACGCCGACCTGATGTATTACGGAAACTCATATGAGCCCGACGAATTGTACAGTTTTGACGTGGACAACCAGGGAGACGGTGGAACCAACAAAGTTGTTATGATTGCCGATGGGTTTAACAACTTGCGTACAATCAATTATTCCACACTTCCTTCCCTGGCAAATAACAGTTCCCGATATGTGAAAGGAACTACCGCCACCTTCCCCGTCAATGACATACAGGCGCCAATTTCTGTTGCAAGTCATGTAGAGTCGCCCGATGGAATTGGAGGAGTTATAAAAACAGACTACTCCTATTCAGGTGCAAAGTTTCATTTACAAGGCAAAGGCTTTTTAGGCTTTACCGGATCCACCGTCATGAATACCACTTCGGCTATTCAAACGGTAAACTTTTTTGATGAACCCGTTGCCGGCAATTTTTACAATCCAACGCTTCATGAGAATAAAATCAGTGCCGTATTACCCGGGCCGGGAGGAAGCTTTTCGTTTCAGCTTATCGAGGATAAAGCATATACCTACACGATTAATCCATTGACTCCGGCTACACACTATTACACCTATCTGAACAAACTGATAGACACCGATGCACTCCATGGAAACACGACCACTTATACCTTTCAACAAGATAGTCATGGAAACACCTATACGCAAGGAGCCAGCAATGCGGCCCAATCTTCCGTGACAACGAATTCTTTCGAACAGAAAGGAGCCTGGATACCTTCGCGTTTAACAAGCACATCCACCACCGTTACCCGAAGCGGGAGCCCCGATTATACCCGAACAACCTCATTTATCAACAATTCCTTCGGAGAGCCGGTAACGATAACTTCTGATGCCGGAGCCATCACCGCCTTAACCTATGACAATTTTGGGAATGTAAAGACCACTACTGTTACAGGTGTAACTCCGTCACGTGGCAGCAGCAACACGTATGATTTCTTCGGCCGCTTTGCCGGGATCAAAACCAACGCTCTGGGGCAAAGTTCTTCTTTTAACTATGACAATGCTTATGGGAACCTGCTTTCGTCCACAGACGTAAATGGGCTTACTACACAAAATGTTTATGATGGATTTGGCAGGTTAACACAAACCACCGCTCCTACCAGTCAAACTGTCGCGTATAAATTTCATTGGGACAATACGGGACCATCCAACAGCCTCTATTCGATTGTCGTCACCTCTCCTGGCGCACCCCAGGTAACTCACTACTATGATGGACAAGGCAGAGAGTTGCGAAATCAGCTCAACGGCTTTGACGGAACCCCGATTAATACCGACAAAGCCTATACGAACCTGGGGCAGGTGGCCAGCATCAGCGAACCTTATTTTGCACCCCCTTCGGGTTTTATTCAGGCTCCGTTATACACCACCTGTTCCTATGATCCTTATCAAAGACCTTATCAAATTGTGGCCGCTTCAGGCACCAATACCACCTACAGCTATTCGGGCAATACCAGTACGACCGTAACAACTAGCGGCTCAGGAACAAAAACGGTTGCCAAAACCCTGGATGCTTCGGGCTTACCGGTAACGGTTACCGACGACGGAGGAACCCTGAATTATACCTATCACAGTTGCGGCAAGGTATTAACCATTGGAATACCCGGAACCACCATTCCGGTTTCCCTTACCTACGATAATTTTGGAAGAAAAAAAATACTGAATGACCCTGATGCCGGCATCACTAATTATACGTATGATGCACTCGATGAACTGGCGACTGAAACCAATCCAAGCACCATTCAGCACACGTATGTGTACGACGCATTGGGACGCCTCCAATCCAATTCTTGCAGCGAAGGTGTTATTACTTATACCTACGACTCCAAACCACATGGAGTGGGTTTACCGGCTACCGTGTCCACCACCGGTACCCTTACCGGTAACCAGGACTATACGTACGACTCCTATGGACGAATGCAGGCAAAGGATGAGCTGATGCCCGACGGAAATCATTACAGCACTACTTACCAGTACAACAACCTGAATCAGGTAACCGGAGTGACCTATCCGGGCGGGTTTGGAATCATCAATACCTACAACACCAACGGATATTTGCAAACCATCAGCAAAAGTGATTATACCACCATCTGGAGATGTACAGCCAAAACGGCCCGTAATCAGGTTTTGACAGCTACAACCGGACAAACGGGAGGAGGCACTATAAGCAAAACGTATGACAGCCAGGGATTGGGCTTTTTAACAAATATTACTGCTACACAGAACAATGTGCAGGTAATGAATGACGACTACAATTTTGACCCTACCAACGGAAACCTGCTCAGCCGTAAGAATAATAACTATACCGGTCTTACAGAGAATTTTACCTATGACAATCTGGACCGTTTGCTTTTGGCTAAAACCGGTAATAGCACCAATGCCACACCGGCCACCACTTTTTATCCTTCGGGCAATATTAACACCAAATCGGATGTAGGTACCTATACTTACCTGCCAACCCCGCCTCATGCCATTCATTCCATTCCCAATCCAACAAGCAATGTATCCAGCATTACCCAATCGGTTACCTATACTTCCAATCGGGTTGCTTCGGTTATTTCTCAAGGCGTTAATGAAACGGATTATACCTATGGGCCCGATTATATGCGAAAGCAATCGCAGTTCAAAGCATCAGGAGTTTTGCAGCAAACAATTATTTACTGTGGTCACTATGAAAAAATAACCATTCCTTCCGGTCTGCCCAATGCCGGCACCTATCAGGTGAATTACATCCCTTCTCCCGACGGCCTGGTAGCCATGGATGTGGTGCAAAACGGAACGGAGCAGATGTATTATGTACATACGGATCACCTGGGTTCCCTCAACAGCATTTTTGATGCCAGCGGGAACAAGGTTTTCGAACAAAGCTTTGATGCTTGGGGCAGGCAGCGCAACCCCAGCGATTGGACATATACCGCTCCTGCACTTTCTCAGCCCTGCTGGCTGATCAGGGGATATACCGGTCATGAGATGCTTCCTCAGTTTGGACTCATTAACATGAATGCAAGGCTTTATGACCCATTACTTGGAAGAGTGCTGAGCCCGGATAATTATGTTCAAACACCTGATTTTACACAATCTTATAACAGGTACAGCTATTGCATCAACAATCCACTCAAATACAACGACCCTACAGGCAATTTAGGGGAGGATGCTGAAGAGGATGATGGAGGAGTGCAACATCAGGATGGTACCGTGACAGAGGAAAAAGATGTAAACAGCCAGGCAGACCTCGAAAGTAAATACGGAAAGGAATCGGGAAACATATATTTGGGGCAGGCTACAAGCGTTGACGCTGATGGGAACTATCATTATGGAGGAGGGCAAATGGGAATTCGAGAATATGAAGGACCAGTTAGTGAAATTGTTGGCCATAAGGATAATGGTCCTACACTTGAAACCTTTTTGTCAATTAATGGTGCTGTCGATAAATCCATTATTTTTACTCAGGGAAGTATTTCGGGAGCCCAAAGACTAGGGAATTATATTGGAAAAACAGCTTATAAAGTTGCCAAAGTAGGCGTTCTTGAAACAATAGGAAAAGTTACTGGCATTGTCGGCTTAGTTGACCATGGTAAAAAAGCTTTGGACGGTAGTGTCTTAGATGCAATAGAGTTTGTTGGTCAACTGAGCGTCTTGATATTTTTCGAAGAATTTGAATTAGGATATAATTTAATTACAGCAGGAGTGGATCTTGCAGTAGACGCATACAAGGCGAATCAAACTGAATAAAAAATGAAAATCTTGACTTATCTATTTATAAATCTTTACAGCTGGTATTATAAGGATGGGAATCATAAAAAAACAATTACTCCTTGGTTCCAGGCTGCAACAGGCCTGGCAGCTGGCGGAGGGCTATGGATCTTGTTAATAACTGCCTTTTATTATCATTATGTTTTGAATTCCTTCAAAATCACAATTCCCACATTTGCGTTCCTTCTTGTTATACTTTCCTTTTATATTTTAAATTATTTTCTATTTGTAAAAGGGGAAAAATACCATCAGATGTATAGTGAATATAAAACCCTTGGTCAAGCTGAAAAAAGAAAGGGAAAAGTAATTTCACTTATGTTCATTGCCTCTCCCGGCTTACTGTTGGTAGCATTATCTTGGTGCTGGCATCTTCGAGTTTAATTAACCAACACCAAAACATCCTGAAATATTTCAGAAAATTGCA
>Ga0206975_1173_pt2 | contig 15349 bp, 9 predicted proteins | sample Alteio_BWOrgHeat_81_FD_152919 | JGI IMG/M metagenome (GOLD analysis project Ga0206975, IMG submission 152919) | Enriched cells from forest soil in Barre Woods Harvard Forest LTER site, Petersham, Massachusetts, United States -... | ecosystem: Environmental > Terrestrial > Soil > Temperate forest > O... | reverse complement strand
GGAGACATCCTTAGGGAGTTTTGGAAGACTGCCCAGCGGGGTGAGGCGACGATAGAGATTGGAGAAGAGTCTGAATATCGCTTTGAAGACGAGTCGTCTTGCCAATCGGGAGCGAAACCAGGGCAGGATAGGGGAGGTCTTTTCCTAGAGCCTGCATCCCTGGCAGACGAAGAATTCATTAGATATCTAATAAAAGGGAAGAGCCCGTCGGGTGAGGTTCATCCAAAACGCTGCCAGAAGTGGCTTCCTGAGCATCTAAAGGGTCAAGGGAAGCGTTTTAGGTGGCATGGGACCATTGGGAGGCCATCCGCACACTCAAACGTCGTAAAAGGGGAACTATTGCCATTTGCGGCGGTGTCGAAGGATGTATCTATCCTCTCTGTCGAATCAGAGCGTACACGGGCTGCGTAGACACGTTATAACGAACATGCCGTACCAACCTCCGACCTCGATGACAGATGTTTCGCTAGTCCAAGCGGACCCCAGGGCATTGGAAGAACGCTATCGAATGGCTTATTCCAATCGTCAGGTGCTATCCGAGACAGGTGGTTCTACGGTCGGCTTTGATGAAGCACGAATAGCCTCTATTCTTAGAGACATCGCATCGGTAGCTCTAAAAAGACGGCCAACCGACGCACAGACTATTTGGGTGAGCGAAAAGGAACTACCTGACTATTTTCCATACACATCGCGAGAATTTCGGAAACTTAGGCGAGACGGCGTAATCAAACCGTGTCCCGACCTCAGAAAGGATGGAAAACGTGGGATGTATAACCTTTATGATATCTCTGCCCGCATTCGGGCGGGAGCCGAGCGACCATTGTCACGAAAGAAGCGTTTAGACTACGACCCGGAATTGATTGAGATAGCTATTTAAGGCCGAGCTTTTCGGGCGTTAGTTTGTAGAACAATTCCGCGTCGGATTTTGCGACTCGGGCATTATAGTAATTTGAATCAATTTTATCCGTAGACGTTCCAGCGATATTTGCTGTGTCCGCTGCGTTGCCGTGAGCTTTAAGGTGCATTGTAATTGCCGTATGGCGGAGCAAATTGCTGTAGCCGCTTTTTCGGCCAAATTTCTCGGGTACCGCCATTCGGGCATTTTCGTCCTTAAGACGATTGTAAGTAAAGCCGAGGTCCTTTCTGATGCAGAAATCAATCCATGCTCGAAATGTCAGCCCGATTTGAACGTGGCGACCGCGAGACTTACTGTTGCTTCGCTTTCTGAAAACCTCCGAATTGAATTCTATTTGATTCACCGAGAGGTCGATGAACTTATTCGAATCCCATCTACTTCCTCCACCCAGAGAAACGAAACGTAAGAGTTCCTCGTAGCGACAGAGTGTGAAGAGTCTAAACACAATGTATCCGAGCGAGCCTGTTTCATATGCTTTCTGAAGTACTTTCTCGGTTTCTGTTAGAGTAAAACTCTCGATGGTCTTCAACTGATAGACTGGTTTCTCAAAGTTCATCGGATTGCGAGGTAGCCACGGTTTGCCTTTCGTCGGGTCGATTGCTGGATTCCTTTTCCCCATACAGAAGTTCAAGAAGGCATAGAGGTAGCCATAGCTCTTGAACTGGTCTAGCCGCTGCTTGTAGCCCATGACAAATTCATGGCAGTCCATCGCGGTAAGGAGGTAGACAGCTTTCGCTCCGTGGCTTAGGATGAACTTCTTTCCGACATATCTTTCATAGTCCAAGATTGTCTTCCGAGAGCGTCGAAGCTGGCTCTGGTGAGCAATGAATTCTTCGTACGCCTTTTCGACTTTGATAGGAGGGCCCTGTCTCTTTGCGGCATCTGAATATTTTCTGGCGGCTTCCGCTAATACCGACGCGTCCTGGTCGTTGTTTAAGTCAATCAGTCCTTCATTTCCGAGAATTTGAAATGCTAATTCCGCTTGCTTGCCCTGCTCCGGCGTTAGCCACGTCGCTATCTTGCGTTTGCCAGTGCCTTCGAGAATCTCCTGCGACGAAAGTTCTTTGTGAAGAGCCTTGGCGTCTTCCTCCTTAGCTCGGGAGGCTTCTGTAGATATTCCATTTTGGTGGAAACGTACTCGAAACTGCCCCTTATGAGCCTCGACCGCTCGAACTTTCGTAATGACTCCGTCGATTCGTCGTGGTTTGCGACCCATTGTTCGAAAGGGTGGGGTTATCGGTGGGGTTATGCAATCACTCTCCTATGAAAACCTATCGGTTTTCAAGACCGCCGCGATAGACCACTCTGCCACCTCTCCATAAATCGATACGCAGCAACAACGGTCTGTTTTCGCGGTGCTTTTGGCCAGAATAATAAAGGTAAATACGCAAATAACAGCATGACAGGTTATTAGCACTGCTTTGGATTCACTTCACTGGAGCCCTTTCAGGGAGCAGGCTGAACCGCAGGGAGAAATATGGCGGTATTTTGAGGCCTGTCTTCCTGGCCCGCCAGGACCGTTATCTCGCTGAAATCTCGGATATGTTAGCGAGCTGCGACTTGCCGTTCGGGCAATTCGGGCCTCAATATGTACTGTAAAATCGGATACGAGATTTGAGAGCGTGATTGATTCAATGCCCTCAAAACAATTCGATAGAGATAATTATTTGCATTCGATAAGACTGTCCCAAGCGCTTGTTCGGTCACGCCATTGCACAAGCTGGATCCTTTGTATATCAATATAATTGGCGCTAGTGAGCAATGGGTTATATAATTTTCGCCAGAGCCAAGGAGAGGAGACGTTCGGACGATATAGTAGATAGAAAAGCAGCACTCATGCGCTGCTCTTTATCGGCGAGCGATCACTTAGATGATTCTGTGGACCTGTGGTCCGCAGCGGGAGTTCGCTGTGTCCAAATGAAATCAATTCGCAAAAAAAACGGAGGCCGGCCTGCTGCTGGTTCCGATGAAACACCGATCGGATTGGTGGAGGGAACCCAAGACTCTCAAATCGGCATCCGAGACGAAGCCGTGAGCGTGGTTTCAGGTCAGAGCAAAGAAATGGTGCTTAAGACGGGCGCGTTACAGAACGCCATTTTCAACAGCGCGAATTTCTCGAGCATTGCGACAGACGCCAGTGGAGTGATTCAGATATTTAACGTTGGTGCGGAGCGCATGCTCGGCTACGCGGCCGCCGATGTCGTGAACAAAGTCACCCCCGCGGATATTTCAGACTCCCAGGAAGTCATTGCGAGGGCCAAGGCGCTGAGTGTTGAGATGGCAAGCGCTATTACGCCGGGTTTCGAGGCATTGGTCTTCAAGGCTTCGCGGGGGATTGAAGATATTTATGAGCTTACGTACATTCGCAAAGACGGCAGCCGGTTTCCTGCGGTTGTCTCGGTCACAGCGCTACGCGACGCTCACAACGCTATAATTGGCTATTTGCTAATCGGCACAGACAATACAGCGAGAAAGCAAGCGGAGGAGGCTCTCGTAAAAGCAGGCGCGCTTCAAAACGCGATATTCAATAGCGCGAATTTCTCGAGCATCGCGACGGACGCCAAGGGGGTTATTCAAATCTTTAATGTCGGAGCAGAGCGGATGCTGGGGTACGCGGCGGGAGATGTGGTTAACAAGGTGACGCCAGCAGATATCTCCGATTCTCGGGAAGTCGTTGCGCGTGCCAAAGCACTGAGCGTTGAAATGGGCAGCACAATCACCCCAGGTTTCGAGGCGCTTGTGTTCAAGGCCTCGCGTGGGATCGAAGACATTTACGAACTCACGTATATTCGAAAGGACGGCAGTCGGTTTCCTGCGGTTGTGTCGGTCACGGCGTTGCGAGATGCAAAGGATGCGATTATTGGCTACCTGCTGATCGGTACTGACAATACTGCGCGCAGGGAGGTCGAGGAAGAGCGGATGAAGCTCGATCAGAGATTACGCGACCAGCAATTTTATACGCGCTCGCTGATTGAGTCGAACATCGACGCACTGATGACCACCGACCCGCTCGGCATCATTACTGACGTTAATAATCAGATGGAGGCGCTCACCGGCAGTACGCGTGACGAACTTATCGGCGCTCCTTTCAAAAATTGTTTCACTGATCCGGCACGGGCTATTGCGGGCATCAAGCTTGTATTGAGTGAACGCAAGGTCACCGACTACGAGCTTACCGTAAAGTCACGCAGCGGCAATGAGACCTTGGTCTCGTACAACGCCTCCACATTTTATGACCGGGACCGCAAACTTCAGGGTGTTTTCGCTTCAGCGCGCGACGTGACAGAAAAAAAGGCGGCAGAAGTGGCTTTGCGCCAGGCGCACGATGGACTGACCCGGGCAAACGCCGAGCTGGACCAGACTGGGCGGCTAAAGGACGAATTTTTAGCGAACATGAGCCACGAGTTGAGGACCCCGTTAAACGCAATCCTTGGGCTTAGTGAAGCCCTCCTCGAACAGGTTTCAGCCTCGCTTACGCCGCGGCAGATAAAATCCATTACGACAATTTCGACGAGTGGGACGCACCTTCTCACTCTGATAAACGACATTCTAGATCTATCCAAAATTGAATCCGGCAAACTCGAGCTCAACCCGGGGTTGATTGACGTCCCGGATTTCTGCGAAAGTTGTCTGCTTTTTGTGCGCACTCAGGCGATGCACAAAAACATCGAAGTTGGCTTTGAACACGATGGACGCGTTACGAGAATCACCGCCGATCCGAAACGGCTGAAGCAAATTCTGGTCAATTTGCTTACCAATGCAGTTAAGTTCACGCCTCCGGGCGGTCGCATCGGGCTTAAGGTTGCGAGTCCCGAAGGGGAGAGAATAATGCGACTAACGGTTTGGGATACCGGAATTGGAATCGCTGCGGAGAATGAGAGAAAGCTGTTCCGGGCGTTCACCCAGATTGATTCCGGGCTGACGCGTGCTCAGGAGGGAACGGGACTGGGCTTAGCCCTGGTGGCAAAGCTCGTTGAGCTTCACGGTGGTAGTATCGCTCTGGAAAGTGAACTGGGCAAAGGCAGTCGATTCATTGTGACGATTCCGGAAGTCGCAAACGTCGCTCCTATTAAGGATTTTCCGCCGACGGACCTTACTGATCGCCGGTCCTGCCATAGGGCCCTAGTAATCGAAGACGATCCGACTTCCGGCGCAATTCTGGTGAACTATTTAAGCGAACTCGGGTTGGAAGCTGTTCTCTATGCTCGCGGGGATAATTCGGTCGAAGCAGTCTTACGTGAACGCCCTGATGTAATCTTGCTCGACGTCCAGTTGCCGGGAGACAGCGGTTGGGTCGTTTTGGTCCGCCTTAAGGAGAATCCGCTGACTCAGCACATTCCCGTCGCGGTGATTTCGGTGGTGGATGAGCCGGAAAAATCGCATCTGCTCGGTGCGGCTGCGCATTTTACTAAGCCGATTACTCGGGCTCAGCTTTCAAAATTTCTTCAGCGCGACGCAGTGGTCGTAGCTGTGCCGCTGAAGTCCACGGTTCTTCCTGCTCCTTTGAACGGCCCGGTGGTTCTTTTGGCTGAAGACAACGAGGCGAATATTCAGACGATTGGCGGGTATTTAGAGGAGAAAGGCTGTTCAATGCACTATGCTGTGAATGGAGTCATTGCTGTAAAACTTGCACATGAATTGCGACCTGCGCTCATCTTAATGGACATTCAGATGCCTGTGATGGACGGCCTTGCGGCAATTCGAGAGATTCGCAAGGACGCGGGGATGAAAAGCATTCCGATTGTGGCGCTGACCGCGTTGGCGATGCCCGGTGACCGCGAACGCTGTCTTGAAGCCGGGGCTTCAGACTACATGAGCAAACCGGTTAGTCTCAAGGCACTGGCGGATATGGTTAAGCAGCTGGCGCCAGACAAAAGGGCGGCAAAATAAAATCCGGCTGCCTCTATGAATCAGCCAGCGATCATTCTCTTGGTCGACGATGTCGAAACGAATCGCGATACGCTTCGAGAGCTTTTAGATGCCCCGGATTTTCATCTCGTGGAAGCGGCGGATGGACCGGCTGCGCTGCGGTTGGCAGCAGCTACGCCACCTGACCTTGTCTTGTTAGATGTGATGATGCCGGGAATGGACGGTTTTGAAGTATGCCGCAGGCTCCGGTCCAACGCAGCCCTGGCGGAGGTGCCGGTTATAATGCTCACGGCGCTTTCCGACGAGCGATCCCGAATCACTGGAATTGAAGCCGGTGCCGACGACTTCATCACAAAACCATTTAACGGCTCCGAATTGCGAGCCCGCGCGCGGACAATTACCCGGCTCAATAGGTACCGCCGCCTTCACGAGACCCTCGCCGCCCTTCAAGAAAGCGAGAAGCACTTTCGCACCCTGTTTGAACTGGGTCCTATTGCAATCTACACCTGCGATAGACTAGGGATGATACGGGATTACAACCGGCACGCGGTCAAACTCTGGGGATGGGAACCGAAGCCGGGCAAGGCCTATGAACGGTACTGCGGGTCTCCGAAACTGTTTAGGTCCGACGGAACATTTTTGCCTCACGATCAGTGCCCGATGGCACAGGTGGTTAACGGCGAAATAGCGGAGGGAAAGGATCTTGAGGTCGTCATCGAGCGCAAAGACAAGTCTCGGATAAACGTGATCGTTAATATCGCGCCTCTCAGGAATGCTGACGGGGAAATCACAGGGGCTATAAATTGCTTCCACGACATCACCGCGCGAAAAGCGGCGGAACTTGAACTGCGGGCAAGCGAGGAGTGGTTAAAGGCGATATTTGACCAGTCGGCTGTCGGCGTTGTTGAAGCGGACGCTAGGAGCCGTCGCTTTTTGCGGTTTAACCAGCGGTTTTGCGATATCTTGGGGTATTCGCGTCGGGAGATGGGAGAGCGCACGCACTTCGACATAACTCACGAGCACGATCTGCATCTGGACTCGGAGTATTTCGAGAAATTGAGAGCGGGAGTCATTCGAGAATATACTCGGGAGAAGCGCTATATTCGCAAGGACGGCGAAATTGTTTGGGCCAGCGTCGCAGTGACGAGGGTGGGTCAACCCGACGCCGAGGCGACCGCATTCATTTCCGTCGTTCTCGATATCACCGAGCGCAAGCGGATCGACGACCATTTCTTGCAGGCCCAAAAGATGGAGGCACTCGGACAATTTTCGGGCGGGGTTGCGCATGATTTCAACAACATCCTAGCGGCGATCGGAGGGTATACGGAACTGTCGCTAATGGCCCTGAAGGAAAATCCGGGTGTTCGCAGTCATCTCGGCTCCGTATTGAAAGCAGCCGGCCGCGCCGCCGATCTCGTGCGGCAGATTCTTACATTCAGCAGACAAGAGCCTCAGCGACGAGAGGCAATTCTCCTCCAACCCGTAATTGAAGAAAGTCTGAAGCTCATGCGCGCTACCATACCGTCGACAGTCGAGTTCGTGACTTCAATTGAAGCCGATGCGCCCCCAGTTTTGGCGAATGGAAATCAGATCCATCAGATCCTAATGAATCTTGGGATTAACGCCTGGCACTCAATGAAAGAGACTCCCGGCATCATTGAGGTTAAGCTTAACAAGCTGGTTGTCAGTCCAGAGTACGCTGCGACGAAGCCGCGATTGCGGGCCGGCGCTTATGTCTGCGTTTCCGTTAGCGATAGTGGAAGCGGAATGGACCCAGTGACCCTGCGTCGAATATTCGAGCCGTTTTTTACGACGAAGAAGCCGGGTGAGGGTACGGGGTTGGGCTTGTCGGTGGTTCATGGGATTATGGATAGCCACGACGGAGCGGTCACAGTCCATAGCCAGGTTGGCGTCGGAACGATTTTCCGTCTCTATTTTCCAGTTCATGGCGGCGAGATAGCACCGCCGCTGGTTGAGAACCGGTCATTGGTTAAAGGAAACGGACAAAGAATCCTCGTCGTCGATGACGAGGACATACTCGCGTCGATGATGCAAAAAATGCTGACGAACCTTGGGTATGTCGTTGAATCCTCAACCGATCCGGCTGTTGCCCTGGAGTTGATCCGGACCGACCCCGCTCGATTTGCCTTGGTCATTTCTGACCAGACCATGCCGGTTATCACGGGATTGGATCTTGCGAACCGTATTCGGAAAATTGGCGCTACCATGCCAATTCTTCTGATGACCGGATATAGTCTTTCGCTAACGGCGGAGCGAATAGAGGAGGCGGGTATCCGGCAACTGTTACTCAAGCCGATTGCGGCTCAATCTCTAGCGACAGCTGTAGACGCGGCCCTCTTCGATAAATTACCCACCTCCTATGACTCGAATTCTCCTTATCGACGATGATGACGAGGTCCGCACAATGCTCGCGCGGACACTCAGTCATTTCGGTCACACAGTTATTGAGGCCCAAAATGGGGCGGAAGGCCTGGACCTATTTGCTAAGGCTGGAGTTGACCTTGTAATCACAGACATCGTTATGCCGGAGAGAGAAGGACTAGAGGTACTGATGGACCTTAGCAAACGACAGCCTCCTCCTGTCATTATTGCCATATCAGGCGGCGGACGCACGAGTGGCCCTGACTACCTTGCAATGGCTGCGAAGATGGGAGCTCAAAGGGTGCTAACTAAGCCTTTCTCCAGTGACCTTCTCTTGGCGACGATTGACGAGGTCATGGGTGGTTCGGCGAGTGCCGACCCAGAGGCAAAGTCCCAATAGATTTCCGGATTCAGGAAAAAGAGTAGCGAGTTTGGTTTCGTGACTCGCCCGATTTGTCCGGGACAGTCGATGCATCTAATACTTGAGCTGTCGCGGTGGGTGCGGGTAGCTCTTTGTCATCTCAAGCAGTGTTGATTGTCGGCGATCTGGTGGGATCCATAGATCGCTAGTCACAGGGCATCGTGACTCAAGGTACAGATCCGCAAGCAAGGCACTCAGACTGTTCCAAGGACATGGCCGAACAGCCCGTTAGCAAGATACACGGCCGATTATTACAATATAGTTCGCGATCAATAACTCACGCTTGTATATTAAGCCCGCAGCCACACCGCTGCCTAGGTTGATAGGAGATATAGAAATATAAAACCGCCTCTTCTCATGGCGCCTACGATCGATTTTTCGCAAATTTCATCTACGGACGATAGCGTACGCAGAAACGATATAACGCCGGCAGAGATCGAGGTGCGCGAAAATAATCAATGGCTTAAGGCGATATTTGATCAGAGTTCCGTCGGCTTTGTGGAGGTCGACATCGCGACAAAGCGGTACCTGCGATTTAACCAGCGTTTTTGTGATTTCCTCGGTTACACGCGAGAAGAGCTGATGCTCTTAACTCAGCCTCAAGTCACCTATGAGTTGGACCGGGAAATGGATTCGGAGCAGCTTGAGCATTTGCGTGTGGGCTCGATAAAGGAGTACACGCGTGAGAAGCGTTATCTGCGCAAAGACGGGTCAATAATTTGGGCGAGTATTGCGGTGACTAGAATTGGCAGTCCCGACGGACTTGCCGTCACATTCTTCGGGGTCGTTCAGGATATCACCGAGCGCAAGCGCCTAGACGAGCATTTTCTACAGGCGCAAAAAATGGAGGCCCTTGGGCAATTTTCCGGCGGCGTGGCCCACGATTTTAATAACATATTGGCGGCAATTAGCGGCTATGCTGAGCTCTGCCGAATGAGCCTCAAGGGACAGCCGGAAATAGATAGTCACCTCGGAGCAATATTGAAGTCCACGGATCGCGCCGCTGATCTCGTGCGACAGATTTTGACGTTTAGCCGACGGGAGCCTCAAGCTCGCAAGGCTATCCTCCTGCAGCCATTAATTGAAGAAAGTATTAAGATGATGAGGGCGACGATCCCTGCGACGGTGGAGTTGGTCACGTCGATCGATCCCGACGCGCCCGCAGTCCTCGCGAACGCGAATCAGATCCACCAGGTACTGATGAATCTCGGCATCAATGCGTGGCACGCCATGAAGGATAAGCCCGGTAAGATTGAGATGATCCTGACTCGGGCCGCGGTCGATTCGGACTACGCCGCGACGAAGCCTCGGCTAAAAACGGGAGCCTACGTCCGCCTCACGGTCGCGGATTCTGGGTGTGGCATGGATCCAGAAACCTTAAGCCGGATCTTTGAGCCTTTCTTCACGACAAAGACTCCTGGTGAAGGGACTGGTCTTGGGCTGGCCGTCGTGCACGGGATAATGGATAGCCACGATGGAGCCGTCACCGTTTCGAGCAAAGTTGGGGCAGGCACCCTATTTTCTCTCTATTTTCCCGTTCACGAGGGTGAACTGTCGATCCCAGTTGTTGAGGACGAGTCGATTCCCCGCGGCAAAGGAGAGAGAATCTTAGTGGTCGACGATGAAGAGATCCTTTCTTCTATGCTGCAAAAGACGTTGGTGAAGCTTGGGTACCAGGCGGATTGCGCGGCAACTCCCGACGCAGCACTTATGGCCGTCAGGGAGGACTCCCTTCGCTATGGCCTCGTCATTTCCGATCAAACGATGCCCGGAATGAGTGGGCTAAGTCTTGCTCGAGAACTTAGTCAGATGCAGCCGAAACTGCCGATCATCATTGTGACGGGCTACAGCGTTGCCATCACGAGCGATCGTCTCGAAGCAGCCGGTGTTCGGCAGCTGTTGCTCAAGCCTGTTCCCGTTCGCGTACTTGCCACGGCTGTTCACGCCGCTATCGCCGGAAAGCCGCGCACGAACAACGATTCTCATTCCCCCTACCGCTCGTAACGCGGCAACCCTTAGTGCTGGGAATCGCCGGGATTTTCCGGGATTCCAGGTTCGTCCAAGAATTGAGCGGTCGTTGCCGGGCCTAGGTCCTTCCAATCTTGGAGTACCCAAACCAGCTTCTTATCTGGTGATATTTCGACGCACTGAATGATGGTGGGCCGGTCTTCTTTCTTTGTGCCGCCAGTGCTGCTGAAGACCACCGTGTCCCCGTTTGCGAGGCGATCTGCCGTCTGAAGATTGTGAAGGACGATTGTTGCAGGCAGATCCGCCTGAGTGAACTCCCAGACCGTTTCTCCCTTAGGGTTCACCTCGCGTACCAGCTTATCGTGTTCGTCCGTGATAAGGGTATTGCCATTATGGAGACGGACGACGGCCCAGGGAGTGGGAATTTCGTATGACCAGATCGGGTTAAAGTTCTTATCGAATTCGACGACCTTGTTGAGCTTCAGGAACGCCGCCAGTATCGTCCCATCCTTGGTCATTCGAATCCGCCTGAACTGAGGATGAACGCTCTTGGGATCTGTCGTGCTCGCCGCCGGCAGTTCGTGCTCTGTTTCGACCGCTCCAGTTTTCTTAACAATCACCATCGCTTTCGGAGGGAGGCCGTTTCTTACGACCAGCACTTTATCCAAACCGATCGGCTGGCACGAATGGATCTCGGTTCCCGGTGCGACCGTGTAGTTCCAAACGACTTCTTTTTTTGGCGTGACCTCGGTGACACCGAATTGCCACGAAAAGAGAATATTCCCGTTTGAGAGCATCCAGACGTCGTCGATTTCGCCTTTGGCCGCTGAAGAGTAAGTCCAGATCACGGCGCCATGATTGACGACGAAAAGGGTGTTGTAGCCTTCGCCCGCATAAAGCATCGGATGTTGGGAAAGGCCATTTCCCGGAAGTGCCAGGACCGTCGTTGGCTCGGGCCAATTGCGGGGATGGGGATCGGCTTCCTGGGGGCCTTTAACGGGAACGTCGGCCGCTTCAAATTGCGCTAACACTGCGCTCATTCCGGCCGGTTCACCCTTTGCTCGAAGCACGCCAGTTTGAAAAAGCGACAATGCGACGCACAAAAGACCCAGGAAATGTTTGCTCATTGGGATAAGGGGAGGGGATTCCGCGCTGACAGTGGCAGCGGGCCTAGCCGTGCTCAACTCTTCCCGTATCGTATAAACGACGGATCAGTTGGGCCTGCGACCGGTCTGAAGTACCCTGCAAAAATCACCCTGAATTATGCTCGATCTTCAATCGCAAACCATAAGCGTTCAACAGATTGGCCATCGCCCTTGCCGGAGTAATACTACCCAAGACCCAAGCGTTGACAGACAGCGAGTTTGGACGGGAAATACACACTGATTCATGGAGTTGCCGTCTCAAACGATAGATTTGTTAACCTCAGAGGCCTACGCGGTCCTCTGCCGCGAATCCCTGAGCGAATCGCTCCAACTGCTTCTTAAAGAGAAGGAAAAACTCATGGAGACACGTCCTCCGTTTGGTTTTTTGGGCACCAAAACGATGCGGGATACCTTTGAATCCGCCGCTGGTAAGGCAGAGCAGGACGAGCAAAGCCTTCGGAATCGCATCCAGCAGATGACGAATATCAATGACTGGCTGAGCACCAGCCTTCATGCCTCGCTTGACCAGTACCTCACCGCGGTGAGTCCGGACTACTGGCTTTGGCGAGAAGTCGAGGACGCGATCGAACTTTGGGAAATGGCGGTCAATGCGCTTCCGGAAAAGGCGGTTGCTTTTGCGCGCGACGCACGTGCAGCTGCCGCGACCGTGAGTGCGCAGATTGCCGCTGATCCCAGCTTACAACGTCGCGCCCGCGAAAATCGTCTGGGTGCGATTGCGAGCCTGCGTGCGACAGCGGAGTCGACGAAGCCGAGCGTTCAGGAGGTCTTTATCGCGGCTGACCGCGTTCACCGCCTGTGCCTGGGCAAGCTCGACCGGGCGATCGAGTTGCCGAGTCCGACACTGCCGCCGGTCTCTTGGGTCGACCAACTCGCCCTGATGGATCACGCGGCCGCCCTTGCGGAACTTCAGCGCGCCGAACTCGAGGCCCGTTCTCTGAGCGGAGAAGGCATCCGCACGATTCTCGCCTATGGCACCCACGCCCATCAGTCCTGTGTCGCGGCCCGTGAGAGCTACCTACAGAGTTACTGGGAGCAGCTGCGTCAGCACGCGATGGCCCACTACGTGACCGAACGCGATGTTGACGAAGTGATCGCCGAACTCACCCAACATTATGTCGCCGCGGATTTGCTTCGCAGGCAAAGCCAGCTCGTCAGCAATCCGTTCGAAAACGAACGATAGGTAGTGCATCTGGCAGTTTCTGGGGTCGAAGCGGGCCGTTATGACAAGCCCGTGGAGCTTCGGTTTTGTGAAACGCAACATCCGAACCTTGTGCAGTTATCGTCACTGAAACCCAGTTTGACGGGTAAGAGCTGGATTTTCTCAGAATTCAGGGTAGGTTGGGGTGTCGGAGAAAGGGTTTGGAGCGCCAACGGTGCCCGTTCTGGCCTCGCCCCCCTCTGTTTGTCTTAGTCGCTCAAAACCAGTGCTTTTGAGCGTTTCCTACGGCTTTGGCCCGAGGGCTTGACAACATTTCTAGGCAATTGGTAGATTTTCGGGCTCTATAACACTCACTTTTGAAGGTGGGCCCTGCGGCCCGCCTTTTTTTTCCCCATTCATCTCAACTTATGAGCAGCGAAATTCTTTCCGTCCTCGAATACATGGAGAAGGAGAAGGGTATTCCGCGCACGGACATGATCTCCACGATCGCCAATGCGCTGAAGACCGCCGCCCAGAAAGGGGTCAATTCAGGCCAGGAACTGAAGATCGAAATCAACCCCAAGAACGGGCAACTTCACGCCTGGGCGGTTCTCAAAGTCGTTGATTCGGTGAGTAATCCGAAGACCGAAATCCACATCGAGAAAGCTCAGGCCTTTAAGCCCGGAGCTCAGATCGGTGAACTTCTTGAAAAAGAGGTCGATCCTTCCACCTTGGGCCGCATCGCCGCCCAGACCGCCCGTCAGGCGGTCATGCAGCGCTTGCGCCAGTTTGAGAAGGACCGCATCTACGACGATTTCAAGGACCAGGTCGGCAACATCGTGACCGGTACTGTCCGTCGCCGTGAGCGCAACGACATCTATATCGACTTGGGCAAAGCCGAAGCCGTCATGCCCGCCAAAGAGCAGGTTCCCCTTGAGGAGTACCAGCCGGGCGACCGCATCCGCTGTTTGCTTCTCGAGATCGAGAACACTCCCCGTGGCCCCGAGATCATCTTAAGCCGCGCGAGTCCCAAATTTGTGCGCCGTCTCTTCGAACTCGAAGTGACAGAAATCGCCGACGGCACGGTCAAGATCGAAGCCTTTGCCCGCGAGCCGAGCTACCGTACGAAGATCGCCGTCACCTCAACCGACCCGAAGGTCGATCCGGTCGGCGCCTGCGTCGGCGCCCGTGGCGCTCGGGTAAAGACGATCGTTCGCGAACTCGGTGGAGAGAAGATCGACATCATCAAGTATTTTGCGGACCCGCGCGAAATGGTGATCGAAGCCCTCAAGCCCGCGGTTCCCCGCGAAATCATTCTCGATGAGAAAAACCGCCGCATCCTTCTAAAGGTTGCCACGGATGATTTGGCAGTCGCGATCGGCCGCAAGGGCCAGAACGCGCGCCTCACCTCGCGCCTGATTGGCTGGCGCATGGACATCGAAGAATTTAAGGCCGTCGGAGATGATCCGCGCGGCAACGCCGTCGCTTCCCTGGTCCGTACGTTCAAGTTGGATCCCGTCATCGCGGGCCGCTTGGTCGATATGGGCATAAATTCTCCGGCCGCCTTCGAAGGCGTCGCCGCCGAAGACTTGGTAAGCGCTGGTTTCACCGCCGAAGAGGCCCAAGACGTAATTTCACGAGTCGCATCCTAACTGATTAATGAGCATCCGCATTCACGAGCTAGCGCGTCGTTTCAACATGGAAGGCAAGGACATGCTGTCCTTGCTCAGGGAACGCGGCTATGTGTCGGCGGACACCCGATCAGTTTCGAGCACCGTTGCGAACATCTACGTCGAGGAAATTGAAAAGGAATTGGCGAGCAAGTTGACGCCCGCCCCTGCGGCTGGAACGGCAACCGCAGTTGCTCCCGCGGTCGCCGAACCGGTAGTTGAGGCCAAGGCCGCGACCGCACCGGTCGGTGCCTTCGTTAAGACTGCCCAGGACGTCGTCCGTGAAAAGGAAGCGGCTGCACGTGCTGCCGCTCCGGCCCCGAGTGCGCCAAAGGCGGCCCCGGCTGCTCCCGCCGTTCCTCAGGCTCCCGCTGGCAAAGCGCCGGCTCTGCCACCGCGTCCCGTGTCGGCTCCGCCGCCGGTCGCAAAAATCCCTGTCTCGGCTCCGCGTCCTCTTCCGGTGACGCCCGTCGCCAAGCCCGCTCCGGCCGCTCCTGCAATCGCCTCGGCTCCGGCCCCTGTAGTGACTCCGACTGCGGCGACCAATGCACCTGCCCGCCCGGTTTCTGCACCTCCGGCTTTGCCAGCTCAAATCGCCAAGGGCCCGAGCGGTCCTCCGGCGCTTCCTCGCCCGAGCGCGCCTCCGGCTGCGGTCACACCTCCGACAATCACTGAAGAAGGCGGCGTCAAGACGATCCACCTTAAGCCGCCGATCATCGTTCGCGATTTCGCCGCGGCCCTTAGCCTGAGGCCTTTCCAGCTCATTTCCGAACTGATGCAGATGGGCATTTTTGCCGCCATCACTCAGTCGCTCGACGA
>Ga0206975_1175_pt1 | contig 15394 bp, 11 predicted proteins | sample Alteio_BWOrgHeat_81_FD_152919 | JGI IMG/M metagenome (GOLD analysis project Ga0206975, IMG submission 152919) | Enriched cells from forest soil in Barre Woods Harvard Forest LTER site, Petersham, Massachusetts, United States -... | ecosystem: Environmental > Terrestrial > Soil > Temperate forest >... | reverse complement strand
CAGTGGCGTGGCAACAGCTGAAGCCATAGTGTCAGGATTAGCACCCGGCACAGTAGCTGTAACCAGAATGGTAGGGAAATCAACGTTGGGCAAATCGTTTATAGGCAGCGTTTTGTAAGCTATCCAGCCAAAAATGACAAATGCTGCCATGACCAGCGAGGTCATGATTGGTCTAACAATAAAAATGCGTGATAGGTTCATAGTTGAGCTCTAAATTTTAGCACTGGACAACATCATTCTGGCCACTCGTTGTTTCCCAAAGCACAGAAGCAGGAACGGCTTGTATGTCTGCGGTAAAGCCAAGAATATTAGAGCCTGTGTAAAGGACGATGCTACGATGAAATTTATCGCCTGCCATTTCTTTCAAAGCTTTCAGCCCACTTGCTGGTCGATAATTGACCATGCAATGGTTAATTAAAGCCTATCTAGCTTCCGAGCAAAATTAATGACCAAAAACTATAGTTTTTGGTCATTAGCCGGACTTAATAGTGTCAAGAGCATGAAAATTTTTCTCATCTTGATAAGGTTAAATTACCCAGAAGTTAATTATCAAGCAATGGTCAAGCCTTTTGGACTACCGATCTGACTGTATGGCTCATGCGATGTCAATATTGACTTTGCCGTGGCTAATTTGCGAGGGTGAGCTGCGTGTTTTCGTTCCTGTTTTCGGGTATCCACATCGGATAAGTTTATTCCAGTCCTGGGCATAAGTCCCCCGCTTGCGAGGGCTGCTGGGTATTGGCGCTGGTGTGGTGCAGAAACGAGTGCGCATCTTCCGGATTTGCCCGCAAGGGCGGCCCAGGCTCTGGGCCTACTTTCTCAAAGAAAGGAAGAGCCATGCAGAAGTCAACGAGTCCCAATGTTCGGCGGTTGGTTCGGATCCTTCGCTCGTGCGGGATCAAGCGGTCCGAGGTCAGGTGGTTGGACCCGTCGGAGGAGTTGCCCACCTTGAAGGGCGAGCGGGCGAAGCGGTACAGGTCAGTCGATAGAGCAAAGTCGTGTGTTTTCCTTGGCGCTCGCGACGCTGACGACCGGGTCATCGCCCTTTACGAGGACACTAAGCCGGCTGTCCTTGCCGGTGTCCTCTGCCATGTGATGTTCGGTGTCTCAGACCCATCCTTCCTCAGGGCGCTTCGCAATCGGAACAAGGCCAAGGCCTGGCTCCTCAAGAAGATCGAGCAGGGATGGAAGATCGAATGCAAGCCAGATTGGCCTGATCAGCTCACGATTGGGCCTGGGCCGGAATATGTCACGCTCGATCCCGAGAATGGTTTCCACGTATTCTCTGGTCCTGTCCGAGAGTTGTGCCACAGGTTCGGACTCCTCGAGATGATGGACGCCATTCCCGCCGATCGTCTGGGCATTGCTCAGCTTGGGCTCATCGATGCCCTTCGGAATTACGACAAGGGGCTGAGCTGGATTCGGTCGCGGTTTCAGGTTGTGGCTGCGGACGACCACAATGAACCGAGCATCATTGTCTTCGACCCGGACCGCAAGTGGAACAGCCGTGAGTGGCTAATTCTCGCTCCGGAGGGTGGGTATGGTGCCCGGTACGGGGGTGGACATCTCCAGTTGCTCCGGCACCATCACCCGCGGCTGTCCTTCCGTCTCTGGGCGGACGCAAAGAAGCTTCCGAAGCGTGAGTACCAGCAGCTCCTCGAGCTACGGACTGACGCGACGGGTCGTGTTCATCATTAGACCTACCAGGTTAGATGACTCGGATGGGTACGCTTGGGCAAGGAAGCCCAAGCATCAACTGGGCGGCCGAGTGCTGTGGCGTCGGCCGCTATCGCAACCTGTCCAGCGCGGATGGGACAGCATTTCCCTTGCGCGTGATAATAACGGTTATGTTGCATTGTTGCCGGTGATTGGCTAGGGTTGGGCTTTCCCGACTTTCCTTATTTTCGCCTGGTAAGGCTTCTTATCCTTGATTGCCTGTTCGCCAGGGTTTTGGGGCAGCTTTTACTGGTTATCGGTCTTTGCCGATCACTTTGGCTCTTACCCTGTGCCGTTCATTACGAAAGCCGGCGGACTACAACTATCTATCCTTGCTAGGCATGGATATGACAAATTGTAAATTGAATTGACAATTTGTCAAAATGGATATATGTTGGTGATCGATGATCAAACGGGCAGCAGCATCTACTCTTAAAGAACTAGCGCGATCTTTTCCAATTGTTGCGGTCACTGGCCCACGGCAATCTGGGAAAACAACACTAGTACAATCGTTATTTGCTAAAAAGCCCTATGTGTCCTTGGAGGAGCTTGATCAACGTGACTATGCTACCAATGACCCTCGTCGCTTTCTAGCTCAATTTCCCGATGGCGCTGTCCTTGATGAAGTACAAAGATGTCCCGGCTTGTTTTCTTATCTGCAAACTCAAGTAGATAATGATGGACGAAGCGGATTGTTTATTCTGACTGGCTCACAGCAATTTGACTTACTTTCTAATATTACTCAAAGTCTTGCTGGACGTGTTGCTTTGTTGCCTCTTTTACCTTTTGATTTGGCGGAACTGCAAGCGGTAAAAAAAGCGCCTGCTACTGTTGAAAAGCTATTATTTACTGGACTATATCCACCCATCTATGATCGCAATTTGAGCCCGCCTGTCTGGTATGACAATTATATCCGCTCATACATTGAGCGAGACGTTCGGCAATTAGTCAATATTCGCGATCTCAGCACATTCCAGCGATTTATTCGCATGTGTGCTGCTTATACAGGACAGCTGGTCAACCTCAGTAGCATGGCCAATGATTGTGGTATTACTCATAATACTGCCAAAGCCTGGATTTCCGTTTTGGAAGCTAGTTATATTGTTTATCTGTTGCAGCCGCATCATCAAAATTTCAAGAAAAGACTGGTTAAATCGCCCAAGCTTTATTTCTACGATACTGGCATTGCTTCTCATCTTTTAGGAATTCAAACGCCACAGCAGTTAGCTGTGCACCCTCAGCGCGGGGCACTTTTTGAAAGCTGGGTAGTAGCCGAATTGCTTAAGCAGCGTTTTAATCACGGGCTGTCAGCTAATTTATTTTTCTGGCGAGATCAAAGCGGGAACGAAGTAGATCTGCTAGTTGAGCATGCCAATAAAATTGATGCTATAGAAATTAAGTCAGGACAAACAATAGCATCGGATTTTTTTAGAGGACTCAATTATTGGAGCAATTTGGTTAAAACTAAGGCGGGTAAGGCATGGTTGATTTATGGCGGACAAGAAGTCCAAAATCGTCAAGGCACTCATGTTTTGTCATGGAAAGATATACACAGAATAAACGCTTGACGATTAGACATTTTTTTGTGCAGAAAGATCACGTGGTGGCAAAATGCGCTGCCAAGTTTTTATGACAAATTTTTGCAAGCGGTCCAGGTACAAGTAAAATACCGGTGTTATATACAGTGTCACTATTTGTGATACCAATAGACCCCCTGTTACAGTCATACCCAGAGGCTGTCTAGCTTCAGAGCCAGAACCAACACCTATAGCAATGGGAATACTACCCATCATAGCTGCTAATGTTGTCATCATAATTGGTCGAAACCTAGTTAAGCATGCGGCACGGATTGACTCTTCTGGTGTTTTATTATCATTGCGCTCTGTTTCTAAAGCAAAGTCAATAATCATGATGGCATTTTTCTTGATAATGCCAATTAGCAAAATGATGCCAAGAAAACCATAAATAGTCAGTTCAACATTGAAAATCAGCAAAACGAGCAGTGCACCCAATCCTGCCGAGGGCAGCCCAGAGAGAATAGTTATCGGATGTATATAGCTTTCGTAAAGTATGCCCAAAACTATATAAATTACCATTATTGAAATAAACAAAAGTAAGCCCATGGCGCCTTGTGAACTTTGAAAGATCTGGGCGTTGCCTTGAAAGCTTGGTGTTACATCATTAGGCAGATTGCTGGCAGCAACTACTTTTTTTACTTCATCTACAGCTGCACTCAAAGATACGCCGGGCTTAAGGTTAAAAGATAAAGTAACAGACGGGAATTGACCAAGATGATTGACAAGCAGCGGACCGACGCCCTCCTTAACTGAAGCAAAAGTTGAAAGCGGTGCCAACGTGCCATTGCCAGTGCGCAGATATAATTTCTGTAAAAGTGAGGGTGAGCGATAAAAACGTGGTTCTACTTCCACAATTACCCAGTACTCATCCATAGGTGCGTAAATGGTGGATACCTGGCGAGCTGAATAAGCGCTGTTCAAAGCATTCTCCACTTGCTGCATGGTCACTCCCAATTGCGAGCATTTTTCTCTATCTACATGAACATCTACTTCCAAATTTTTTATTTGTAAGTCAGAGTTAACATCTACCAAACCGGGTATTTGTTTTAGTTTTTCTTCTAGCTTATTAGAGGCGGTGTAGAGCGAATCTATGTTAGGACCGTTAAGAGTAAACTGATATAGCGCTTTAGTCAGTTGTCCACCAATGCGAAGAGAAGCTGGGTTTTGTAAATAAAGTTTGATACCAGGAATACCGGCTGTTTGTTTGCGAAACTGTTGAATGAGGGCATCTACCTTTAGTTTTCTTTCTTTCTTAGGCTTGAGTACTATAAAAATACGTCCGGTGTTACCGGCAACATTTGGTCCGCCGGCGCCAATGCTGGACATAAAGCCGGTCACATTTTTATTTTCAGCTACAATGTTAGCCAGAGCCTTTTGATGGATGACCATATTATCAAAAGAAATCCCTTGCGCACCTTCGGTCATGCCAAAAATTTGTCCGGTGTCTTCACTTGGGAGAAAGCCTTTCGGTACTATGGTTACCAGATAAACAGTACAACCCACCATAATGGCAAAGGCAAGTATGACCAATCGTTTATGTCTCAAGGCGATGTCTAGTGACCAGGCATAAAAACGTAGGCCTGTTTTAAATATATTTTCTGTTTTGCCGTGCAGCCATCTTATCCAGCTGCTGGTTTCACCCTCTTCGCCGGACATGTGCAGGAAACGGCTGCACAACATGGGCGTGAGTGTTAGAGAAACAGCTCCGGATAATAAAATAGCCGTGCTGATAGTAACGGCAAATTCATTGAATAGGCGACCGATTATGCCAGGCAAGAAAAGAATAGGAATGAATACTGCCACTAAGGACAGTGTCATCGAAACAATAGTAAAACCGATCTCCTTGGCTCCGCGCAAAGCGGCATTGAATGGATCTTCTCCTTTTTCTCTGTGTCTGACGATGTTTTCCAGCATAACGATGGCATCATCAACTACAAAGCCAACAGCTAAAGTAAGTGCCATTAGAGACAGATTATTCAAACTGAAATTAAGCAATCGTATAACAGCCAAAGTACCGAGAATAGATACGGGTAAAGCCAAACTGGCTATTACTGTTGCAGATACATTGCCTAAGAACAAGAATATGACCATTACTACAAGACTGAGAGTGATTAGAAAAGTTATTTGCACATCGTTGATTGAGGCTCTGATAGATTGGGAGCGATCAAAAAGTACATTTAGCTTAACTGCAGCGGGCATAACTGCTTCATATTGAGGCAATAGATGGCGAATGCGATCGACTATTTCTATGGTATTTGTATTGGGCTGTCTTTGTACAGCTAAAATTACCGCCCGTGTTTTTTTATACCAGCTGGCTATTTTGTCATTTTGTACGCTGTCAATTACTTTGCCAACATCAGAAAGACGTACAGGAGCGCCATTGCGATAAGTAATAATAACCGGGCGATAGGCAGCAGCATTATAGAGCTGTCCATTTGCTTTAACGTCCCATTTTTTTGTAGGACCATACAATGTGCCTGTGGGCAGATTTACATTAGCACTTTGTACGGCTTGCACGACTTCATCAATGCCAATACCGGCAGCAGAAAGTTTGTCTGGATTGACCTGCACATGAACAGCAAAAGTTTGTGATCCAAAAACCTGAACTTGGGCCACACCAGACACCATAGAAATACCTTGAGCAACCAAAGTTTCTGCATATTCATCTACATCATAAAGAGGCATTGTTGGAGAACTAAGGGCAATATAAAAAATAGGGGCGTCAGCTGGATTAGCCTTTCTAAATGTAGGTGGAGTAGGCATACTGGTTGGTAAATACGGTTTGGCTGCAGCGATGGCTGTTTCTACATCCTGGGCTGCGCCATCGATATTTCTGTCTATGGCAAATTGTAATGTGATTTGACTGCTACCTTGCGCGGAAGTTGAGTTCATATTGTCCAGACCAGCAATATTGGAAAATTGGCGTTCTAAAGGGGTAGCTACAGTAGAAGCCATCGTATCGGCGTTGGCGCCGGGCAAAGAAGCGGAAACTGAAATTGTAGGGAAGTCGACACTAGGCAGATCATTTACTGGTAGCGCAAAATAAGCAATTACTCCAAATATGACGCAAGCAACCATAAGTAAAGTGGTCATTACTGGGCGCAAAATGAATGTGGAGGCTATGTTCACAAGGTAGGAGGTCCTGGAGGAGTTGCGGACGGTTGCTTATCTGTTGGAGATGATTGGGTGATTTTGACGACTGAATCTGGTAGCAGCTTGAGTTGACCGTCTATAACAACTACATCACCCTCTTTTAATCCTTCGCTCAAAATCGAATCATCGCCATAAGTGCGATCTACTTGGACTGTTACCAACTCGACTGTATTGTCATGACGAACAACAAAAACTGACTGTCCTTGTTGATCGTTTACTATGGCACTGGTTGGCACTACAATCTGTGGTTTGGCTCCTGGCAAAGTGACAATCACGTCGGTAAATTCTCCTGGCCAGAGAAGCTTATTGGTATTGGGAAAAGAGGCACGCAGGCGGATAGTGCCTGTTGTTTTATCCACGCTATTGTCGATAAAAGCGAGAGTGCCACCGGATATGGTGTCTTTCTTGTTGCCGCCAACACGAGCGCTCACTTTTATACTGCCCTCGCTTATACTTTCTCTGACGGCTGGCAGATGGACTTCAGGCACGGAAAGACTTACATAAATCGGTTGGATTTGGTTAATGATCACAAGCGGTGTAGTGTCATTAGCTCGAACAACATTGCCCTGATAAACATTAAGCGCTCCTGTGACACCATCAACAGCAGAAAAGATTTTAGTGAAACCAAGCTGAATGCGTAAATTATCTGCTGCAGCTTGGTCTGCTTTTAAATTAGCCTGGGCAGTTAATACGGCTGCCTTATCTGAATCTATTACGGCCTGAGCATTTTCCAGTGCGGCTTTATCTGAAGCAACGGTCGCATCTGCCGTTTCCGCATTGGTTTTCATTTGATCCGATTGTTCATGTGAAACCGCGCCTTCTTTTACCAGGGTAAGATAACGTTGCACTTCTACATCGGCATAATTTTGAGAAGCCATGTCTTTATTTAAATTGGCTTGTGCCTGTCTGGCCATAGCCATATCTTTTTCAAGATTGGCTCGCGCTGAATTGATCTGAGATTTGTCGCGAGCAACATTTGCTTCTGCCTGAGCTAACTGCGCTTCGTAGGGTCTGGGATCAATTTGAAACAGTAACTCGCCCTTTTTTACATATTGTCCTTGCGTAAAATAGACATTAGTCAATTGTCCACCAACCTGGGCAATAACATTGACAATAGAAAATGGCTCTACATTGCCAATGTTGCGAATTTCTAATGGCAAAACTGCACTTTTGGCCAAGGCCACAGTCACAGGTACTGGTCCACTGTCGCTGTCTTTTTGTCCAGGCTTGCCATTGGACGGCTGATCATTTGAGCCAAATATACCGTTAGCCTTAGCAAACAAAAATATGATAAGAGAAAAAATAATCAGCGCAGCGGATGCGAAAAGCAGGCGTGTTTTAATTGAATATTTTCCTGGCGAGTTTTTCTTGAAATCCAAATGGCTTTGCATGATTATCCTAATCAAATTAATTCAAATTATATCGTACTATTTGTGAATGATTTGTGATTTCGGCAAGCAGTATATGAACGTTGCATAGCACTGACAGAGCGTTAAGGATATATAGAAAATGCAGAGAAGTGAAGGAGAGGCGATGGCAGCAGCGTATGAGTCACGCTGCTGAAGCCTCGCCGAATGGGGATAAAGCGGAGAGAGCGAGTAGAACGAGCGAACGGAGCGTTAAATAAGGGATAAGTCGGAAGAGCAGAGAGGCGAAGGAGAGGCGACAGAGCCGACGGAGCGTTTACTAAGGAATGATATAGCAGCGCAGCGAACGGCGGCGAGGAGCCGGCGGAAGCGAAGCGGGAATAAAGCAGAGAGAGCGAGTAGAACGAGCGAGCGGAGCGTATACTTATGGATTCGCCGCAAAAAGTAAGATCGTAGCTAAATTCAGACCCACATGGGCAATGACAGTTGTTGTGGTGTTCGTGTAGCGCCTGATTAAACCCATAAATGCTGACCATATGGTTACTTTAATAATTAACACAGGGGCATGAGCAATATGTGCATGTAATATGCCGTGCAATAAAGCCGAGGGCAGAATGCCGAAAACTGGCTGTAGCGCACCGCGAATTAATATCTCTTCGCTAATGCCGGCGCAAAAGGCCATTATTAAAGCCAGGATTACAGAAGGAATAAATGTTTCGGTTACAGTAAATGTGCCGGAATTATATCCAGAAAGCTGGGTTGCTAAGTCCTGTCCAGCTAGATGGTGTGTGTACACTGCCCATAGCCCGTCATAAGTGAAGCTGGCAAAAATCAACAAGACGCCCAAGATAATTTGGACCAAATTCGGTTTTGTCAAGCCTAACCGCTGTAAGGCTTCTTTGCCACTGCGGCTAATGCATATACCAACGCCGCAAAAGGAAAGCAAAATTAAGCTGATGCCGTTAGGTGAAAATAATCTTTCAAGCAGGGGCGAGGTTGGTAATAATTCGGACAATCCAGCTCTTCGGTCATTCATGGTAATGAGTAAATAAGCAACAGCGCTGATATATACAAATAAAGCGATAAAATGCGGGAAGGAAGTCGGTATAAAAATTTTTTTTCGCAAAAAATATTCTGTTGCTTTTACCTTCTTCCTAATTAAGGGCAGTAATATTTGTCCAGTTATAATCAACTCCAGACCGGTGCATAATGCGGAGACTAGCTCTCTAGCTTGGATGAACAAAATAACGCAGGTTGCAGGAGATAATAGAGTAAGAATAGTGATCTTTAGGGAATCACAAGGACGGCCTATGTAACTTCTCAATGATGCAATTACCAGCCACAGGGATTCTACTAACCCGGCAAGGAAAACCAGAGTCTTTAGAGCCCAAGCCAGCCAATCTCTTTTTATAGCGAGATGAGCCAAGAGCCCTAGTAAAGCTGCGGTTAAAATAAGAAAAAAATCTTGCATGGCAAATTCCTATATTAGCCGGCTACAAATTGAGCGCGTTCGCGCAGTAACTTTTCAGAAAGGGATTTGTCACGTAAGTAAGTGATAGGGCGTTCAAACTCAACTGCCACGTCTTTAACAGGGCAGCCAACTATTTGAATTTCTTCTGATTGTACATTGCCGATTACCTGTCCGGCAATCTCTATGTAATCTAGCTCTTCAATGTCGTAACCCATAATTCTGGCAGTGGTGGCATCAACCGCAGCAGGATCGTTACCAATTATAATCAAGCCCATATGACGAGCAGTGCCGTTGATAGGACCATCTCCTTCCATAGCCGTGATGCCGTCCACAACAGTGAGTTTTGTTTGAACAATGCGATTCAAATCAATAATGCATTGGGGAATGCCTTGGGCATGCAAAATATTTTTAGGATAGCCATATTTCCTTCCCGGTACTATGCCGAACATATTTTTCATTGACCCTGTCATGCCCACCCAGTGGTGCGTTTTCATTTTCGGTAAATTAACTACGGCGTCAGCATTCATGATAGTATCTGGCAAATAAAAATAGTCCATTCCAGAAAAGCTTTCGGGAATAGGCACTTTTACTAAATCATCGAGATTGATATCTATGAAAGGAATGCCCATTTCTTTGCAGGCTGAGCCAATGCCAGTTGCTTCTAAAATATATTCGGTGTCACGCATATGTCCAGGTCCTTCAGCAACAACAATTTTTTTTGCTCCCAAATAATCCATGAGCCGGATGACCGCCTTAAGCACTTCCGGATTTGTGGTTGCCGGTTTTCCAGGCGGGCATTCCACCATATTAGGTTTTAGTACTACCGATTTGTCCCTAAAATCGTTAATTTTTAAACTCGGAAGATTTTTTTTAATTATGGCAAACAAATCATCGTTGTAAGAATCTGCTTTTAAAATACCTACATGAGATGGCCCAGTACGCCGCCCTGCTTTTTGTTTTTCGGTTGGACGAGTTAGTTTATCTATCACAGGTGCCGCTGTACTACAGCTTGCCATCGCCAGCGATGCGATAGAACTTTGAATGAAAAAACGCCGTTTCATGGAATCACTCTTATCCTTTAATGGGCTTAAATAAATTCATACCGCTGGCGGTCTGAAGAGCCAAAATAGAGAGGGCTGTTATCATGTAATTTGATCCGAAGCTGCCATTTTTATCTTGTAAATTGAAAAGCAAATTAAGATTGTGGCTGCAATCATAACCATAAGCATCGAGAGCTAGAATACTCAACGATAAAGACCAGGCAGAAAAACCCTCGCCATGCGCTTTATCCAAATAATTCAAACCTGATTTCACTTGCTCGTTTTCTGGTATATCAATAAGAGAAAGCAGCGATTCCGCGGTTGTTAGAATATAGGGAGGACAATACTCTCCTAAGCAATAAAAGGCACCGTGGTTCCAGCCACCGCCTTTGCAGGCGCGATCGAGAAGAAATGTGTGTGCGTGTTGGACAGCTATTTTTATTAGATGATCATCAATTAAATACGGTAATTTAAGTGCCATTAGACAATAGGCGGTTGGCTCAACCCAGCTGTAGCAGTTCTTATTCCAAGGCCATCCCTTGCCAAATTGAAGTCCCATTGGTCCCTTGGCGCCGAGAAATAGTAAAAGTCGCATCACTGGAAACATGAAATCATTTCTGTCCGTTATCAAATAATTTGCTGCTTTTTTTAGAGATTGTTTGAAAATTTTTTCGTTAATAAGATCGGGCTGATAATGTTTGGTTATACGCAGAGCTAATAGAGCTAAAGCAGATGTCCAGTCAGATTGGCCAATCCCAGGTCCTGTTGACCAGCCCCCATCACTGTTCTGGTTGGCAAGCAGAAAGGCGATTAGTCTCTCTGTCAGATGTGGTTGGCTGTGCAACAGGGCAATAGCTGACCAGGCAGTAGCTTCTGTTGAGGGAGTTTTACCATTGAGAGAGTACGGATATGAGCCGGCGCCGATAGACGAACTAAGAAAATCCTGACTTTTATTGAGGTGCTCTTTGATTTTAGCGGTAGCGGGTATTTCTACCTTCATTTCTTGCTTTCTCCAAGACTAAATCATTATACAGGTTATTTTTTTTCAATCAGGCTGCGCGTGCAAGCTCGCATATGTTCAGCTTCAGCTTCACGATAAGTCAGGGCAAGCAGATCCGCATAACCTTCCATGGTTGGTGCAAGATCCTTATGAGTTGCCCCCAAAACTTTAACTAGTCCATCAAGCGCCTCTTTGTAATGAAGTTCAGCTTCGGCGAAACGGTGCTCTTGTTTTAAAATGTTTGCTAATTTGGTTAGGAAGCTAGCTTGCTGATAAATTGCAGCACTGGATTTGATACCATCTTTGATTTTATTATTCTGAAATTGCAATGCCTTACGCAATATAGTTTGTGCCTCATCGCTCTTATTTTGTTCGATCAAGCAACTAGCGAGCCGGTCGTACCCAGTTATAAGCATATCTGCGTACTTATCCGGTGAGGCTTCGGCTAACTGGACAAAACGTCGCCATTCCTTTTCCGACTTAGAAAAGCGTCTGTCTGTATCATAAAAAGTAGCCAGATTTCGTAAAGCAGTCAAGAACTGGGCATGGGTGACAGCAACATTGCCAGAGCTCTGGCGGCTATTGTTTTCATAGATATGCAGGGCTTGCAAAAACAGTGGCTCTGCCTGGGCAGGAAGTTTTAAGGACTGTTCGGCGAAGGCCAGATTCGTTAACTGGCGAGCTACTTCCGGATGGTCGTTACCGTAAGTGCGACGTTTCATGGCTAAAAGACGCTGATACAATTTGGCCGACTCTTCTGGCTTGTTTTGCCGCAAATAAAATGCTGCTACTTTTTCCAGGCAGGCAACAACCTTTGGATGTGCTGGTCCCAGGCTTATTTCCTTTAAACTAACAAGGCGTGGGCAGAGTTGTTCGGCTTCGGTGCCCTTGCCTTCCGCTTCAAGAGCTTCAATTAAATTGTTCAGCACTTTTCCTAGATCCGGGTGCTCATGACCAAGATTTTTCTCTAGAATTGCCACAGATTTGCGCAAGGCATCGCTTGCTTCGGCAAACCGTTGTTGTTCCAAGTAGACGCTTCCCAGATGACTTAAGCTATTTCCTACGAGTGTATGTTGTCGCCCAAAAGAGGACAAGCGGATCCTATGCGCCTGTAAGTAATATTTTTCTGCCTGTCCAAATTTTCCTTCTGCCATAGCAATGAGCCCTAGATTGATCATGCAAGTAGCTATTTCTGGGTGGTCCCTGCCAAGAACAGTTTGATATATGGCCATCAACTGTTCACATAAAGGCTTAGAAAGATCATGTTTGCCTTGAAAAAAATAAACAGCGGAAAGGTTGTTTAAACTACTGACTATATCCTCATGCCCGGGAGTGAGCAGCTGCCGGCGAATTTGATAAGCTTGGGCATAATATGGCTCTGCTTGACCATATTGATCTTGCTGAAAGTATGTCTCACCCAATTGGTCCAGACAATGAGCAGCTAGGAGCCGATCCTGACTGGATTCTGCTTCTTTTAAGGCTGTCTGGAATAAGGCTTGAGCCTCTTTGAATTTTTCCGCCTGTAAAGCTTCTATCCCGGAAGCAATTGTCTTTTCCAGATTGGTTTTCATATTACGCACTTAACACGATGCTGCAGGGTTAGTTTGACTATAGAAAATACATTCCCATTGGCTTGGACAAATATGTTCACTTGATTACAGATCTGAAAACAAGTTAAGCGTATGGGTAACGGACGCTATTAAACATTAAACCAGACAAATTTGATAGAAATGACCATTAACAATTTAAAGGGCCGATTCGAAGAAACACTCTTTAACGGAGCCAACGGACGGACAGGTAGACAATACCAGCCAGTATGATATATATATTAACTGTATGAAAATAGCTCAGGTTGCTCCATTAATAGAAAGTGTGCCGCCAAAATTATATGGTGGTACTGAGCGTGTTGTTTCTTGGATTACTGAAGGGCTGGTAAATCGTGGGCATGACGTCACCCTTTTTGCCAGCGGTGATTCAACCACGCGTGCAAAATTGGTGCCTATAGTTCCGCGAGGATTGAGACTAGAAGAAAAGTTCCTTCTAGACATCGTCGGCTTCCATTTTATGATGTTTGAACAGATTATCCAGTGTTCAGAACAGTTTGACGTACTGCATTTTCACTCGGACTACTGGCATTTACCGTATCTGCGGCTTATGCAAACCCCGGCTCTGACCACTTCGCATGCACGTCTTGATTATGTGCCTTTGGCTGCTATTTATAGAGAAGTGCCTGCTTTCCCAATTTCTTCAATTTCAGATGCCCAAAGAAAGCCAATCCCCTGGCTGAATTGGCAAGGTACGGTTTACCACGGACTGCCTCCTGATTTGTATAGGCTTAACGAGAATCCGCAAGATTATATTTTGTTTCTAGGACGTTTATGTGATGAGAAAAGGCCTGATCGGGCTATAGAAATTGCACGCCAGGCAAAGATCCCACTTAAAATTGCTGCTAAAGTCGATCCTGCTGATCGTTCTTATTTCCAGGACCATATTGAGCCGATGCTTAAGGGTGATTATGTTGAATTCTTAGGGGAAGTAGACGATAAGCAAAAGCAAGATTTGATTGGTAACGCCCTGGCACTTGTTCACCCAGTAGAATTTCCTGAGCCATTTGGCATAGTTATGATTGAATCTATGGCGTGTGGGACTCCTGTAGTGGCATTTCGTACGGGTTCGATTCCCGAGGTAGTTGACGAAGGCGTGACCGGTTTTGTAGTCGACGATATTGCCTCAGCAGCTGAGGCCTTGAAAAAAGTTCAGAAGTTAAGTCGTAGGCGGATACGTAGCGTATTTGAGCGCCGGTTTACGTCAGCGCGGATGGCGAACGATTATTTGGCAATTTATGAGCGGTTAATCATGAGCAATAAAGAAGAAGCTTTAGCTATGGCCAAATAACCGACAATTACCTTCCCAAGCTATAGGTCGCGAGTTCGAGACTCATCGCCCGCTAAGTTTCAAGAATCGGTGCAATTGGCATCAAGATGGCTAGGTATGTTATCCGCAAATGATGTTCTCCCGGAGGTATTGCTAAATGAATCAAATATGTGTAATACGTAGAGCTTTACCGTACAGCTTATTCTCCTCTGTATTAGTCTTATAGCGCTTGCAGAAGCAGTCTATGCCCAATCCCAGCAGCCTGCAATATCAAGGAGATCCATGGCGAATTTTATTTGCCTTTGATGCAAAGCGATCAGCAATCTTACTGGTAGGTGGTAGCAAGGGTGGAGATAAGCGTTGGTATAAGACAAACATTCCAATTGCCGATGCACGTTACACGGAACATTTAAAACTGCTGGAGAAAAAATAATGGCAAAAAATATTCAAGAAATAATTAGAAAACTTCCAAAAACCGATCAGCAAGCTATAAAAATGCGGGCCAAAGAATTGATTAAAGAAGAAATGACTTTAAGAGAAGTCAGAAAAGCTCAGCAAAAAACTCAGCATGAAATTGCTCAGGTTCTTGGAATTAAGCAAGCAGCCGTATCCAGACTGGAACAGCGCACAGATATGTATCTCAGTACGCTTAACTCGTATCTGCATTCAATGGGTGGACAGCTAGAAATAACCGCAAGGTTTCCAAACCATAAAGAAGTTAAGCTCTATCAATTTGGCACGGCTAGTCCCAGAATAGCCGCTAGGTCTGGTAAATCAAGAGCCTCTGCTCATAGAGTCAGTAGAGGTTGACTCTATAAATTGCCATTAGCTGGCGAGGTAAAGTGTGCGAATCACCTGATTTGGTTCTGGGAACTCGTCATATGCCTAAATCCAAATCGACGTCTTGCCAGCGCATAGACAATACATTGGAACGACTAAATTTCCCAATGTTAATTGGGGAAACTATAGAAGAGCTAAGAAAACAATCCGATATAATCTTAGACAGATAATGATAAAGTTACCGGGCAATGATCAGAGCCCATTACCTGTGGCTCGATAGTGGCATTATGCAATTGCTTTTCTATGCTGGCACTGGCATAGAAATAATCTATGCGCCAACCTACATTACGAGCGCGGGCATTGGTGACCTGGTGCCACCAGCTGTAATGATTCGGTTCGCTATTAAATAGGCGAAA
>Ga0206975_1172_pt1 | contig 15440 bp, 18 predicted proteins | sample Alteio_BWOrgHeat_81_FD_152919 | JGI IMG/M metagenome (GOLD analysis project Ga0206975, IMG submission 152919) | Enriched cells from forest soil in Barre Woods Harvard Forest LTER site, Petersham, Massachusetts, United States -... | ecosystem: Environmental > Terrestrial > Soil > Temperate forest >... | reverse complement strand
CGCCCTAATCCGTAGGTTAGAACATCTGCTTCAGGGTATAATAAAATCGGAGAAATCCATGCAACTCACTGTCTCGAAAAGGACTCCAGGGAAAAAAACTGAGATCAAAAAGATCCGCCGCGAGGGAAATATTCCTGCCATTTTCTACTCTCAAGGAAAGGCTGGGGAAGAGATCGTTGTCAACGGCATTGAATTTAACGGGTTGGTCAAGCAGGTAAAACCTGGCTGCCTTTCCACCACCGTCTTCTCCCTCAAAATAGGGGGAAAAGAGATTAAGGCCCTTCTTAAAGACATCCAGTACGAAATTACAACCTACAATGTCATCCATTTAGACTTTATTGAACTGGTGGAAAATGTCCCGGTCAACCTCAATGTGCCTTTGCAATTCACCGGTACAGTCGATTGCATCGGAGTGAAACCGGGAGGTATTTTACGCCCCGTAATCCGTACAGTGAAAGTCAGCTGCCTGCCGAAAGATATTCCTACAGAGTTTGAGCTTGATGTTCGCGACCTGGGCATTCGTCAAAGCCGCCGCCTTTCCGACATTAAAATGCCTCCTGAAGTAAGGCCTTTGAGCAGCCTTTCCGAAGTGGCAGTAGTCGTTGCAAAACGATAGATAAGAATAGGTAATGTCTTTTTCATCCCCAGAGCCTGAAAAGATCCCCACCTCTTCCCAAGCTTTAATTGTGGGGCTTGGGAACCCCGGGATAAGATATGAAAAGACAAGACACAATATTGGTTTTGAAGCGGTCAAAGCATTTGCTTCAAAGAATGGGCTCTCCTTTAAAAAGGAGAGCTCTCTCAATGCTGAGATAGCCAAGGGCTCAATTGCAGGCATTCCCACCATCTTACTGCTTCCTCTCACCTACATGAACCGAAGCGGCGAGGCAGTGGTGAAAACCCTGCGCTACTTCAAGCTATTTGAAGAGCAGTTAAGGCAAGCTTCCGAAGTTCAGACTACAGGAACTTTAGCCTCGCTCTCCAAAATACCCGAGGTAATGCTATTCAGAATGTTGGTCATTGTGGACGATATCTATACTCCTTTTGGTTCTTTAAAATTGAAGGAGAGGGGATCGAGCGGAGGACACAATGGCTTGAAGGACATTGAGAGGCACATAAAAACGCAGAACTATCCCAGATTGAAAATGGGGGTGGGCCCGCTCAATCAAGACTACTCCCAGCGGCTTGAGTTAGGACAACCCTTGGAAGATTATGTCTTGGGTGCTTTCACTAGTATGGAGATGCCCTTCGTAAACGAGTTTGTTGAAAATGGTGCGAAGGTTGTCGATAGCTGGCTTAGAGGAGATTTTCGGCAGGCTGCTGCCCTTGCAGGGCAACTTAGGTTTGACAGTCTCACCGAATGAGAGTTGATAACTCAGCACAGAATATTTATTTTGGCCTTCGGACTGGATGGCCTGAGAGTAATCTCTAGAAGCCTTCGCCTTTAGACGAGGGAGCAGTCACAAAAGTGTGGAAAACACACTCTAATATGAAAAAAGAGGAACAATGAAAGAAGGTTCAAAGCAACTATACGAGGGCATGTTTATCCTCAATGCGACTCTTAGTGAAGATGCTCGCAACAAAGCCCTTGATAAAATCCGTAATGGAATTTTATCGCGAGGAGGCGAAATTCATAAGGCTCACGACCAGGGACGTCGTAAACTTGCTTATGAAATCCGCGGAGCTAGAGAGGGCTACTATTTTCTTCTCTATTTCACAGCCCAGTCGCTCAGTATTTCAGAACTCTGGCACGAGTATCAACTCAATGAAGACCTTTTGCGCTTCATGACATTGAAAGCTGATGAAGTGAAAGAGAAATTAGAGTTCAAAGTTTTACCAGAATAAGTTAATTCAAGGAGAAAATGACCATGTCATTTAGAATGTCGTCAGACTCAATGGAGTCTCGTGGAAAAAGACGCACTATTAAGCGTTGCCCGTTCAAGGCGGCTGGTTTTAAAGAGATCGATTATAAAGACATCGAGACTCTCAAGAAATTCATCACCGAACGGGGCAAGATTCTTCCCCGCCGCATTACCGGCGTCTCTGCTTTCTTCCAGCGCAAGCTCAACCAAGCAATCAAAAGAGCGCGCTATATTGCATTGCTTCCCTTTGTTGCAGAAGATTAAACTATAAGGATAACTGTTCATGAAAAATCAACTCCTTTTACTCGCAGATGTCGATAACTTAGGCAGAAGCGGTGATGTTGTTTCCGTAAAACCCGGTTTTGCGCGCAATTTTCTCCTTCCCCAGAAAAAGGCGGTCGTTGCCGATAAAAACACCATTCGTCTACAAGCCAAATTGAAAGAAGAGCGCCTGAAGCAGGCAGCTGCCGATAAACAGGTAGCAGAAGAGCTTGCAAGCCGTCTGCAGGACGTTACCCTCTCCATCGAAGTTAAAGTGGATCCTGAGGGTCATATGTATGGATCTGTTTCCAATTTGGATATTGCTCGCCTTTTACTAGAGAAAGGATTCGAAGTGGAGAGAAGACAAATCGCGCTGTCACAATCATTGAAGCAGACTGGAGTCTATACCATTCAGCTCAAGCTCAAAGAGGACGTTTCGGGATCTTTCAAAGTCAATATCTTTGCTGAGGGCCAGCCGTCAGAGGTTGCAGCCCCTGTAGCAGAGTAAACTTCCATCGCTCTTGCTTTTTTTTTGAAAAACCACCTATCATGGGTGGTTTTCAAGAATGCTTCCTACTTGAATTTCCAGATGTGAAAGCTTTTAGAAGCAGTTGGTTATTTTTTTCATGAAAAATAGTATTACTCTCTTTTCTCCAGCAAAACTCAACCTATTCTTGCGTGTTATTCGAAAGCGCCCGGATGGCTATCATGAATTGGCCTCGCTTTTTCAAGCCATAGATCTGGGAGATACCATCACCTATACACTTACTGATGGCGAGGATATACTCTATTCGACAGATCCAAACCTTCCCCACGATTCATCCAATTTAATTTTTAAGGCAGCCACGCTTTTTAGAAAAAAGACCTCTTTCAAATGCGGCCTTAAAGTTGGACTTATCAAAAGAATCCCCATTCAGGCAGGCTTGGGAGGAGGCAGCAGCAATGCGGCAACAACCCTCTGGGCGCTCAATCAATTGACAGGGAACCGCTATTCTACAGAGGAGCTGGCTGAGTGGTCTAAAGAGCTGGGATCCGATATCACCTTCTTCTTCTCCCATGGGACGGCCTATTGCACTGGCCGCGGTGAGGAGATACACCCTATCAATTGCGAGATAGATTCCGGCCTCCCCCTATGGCTATTAAAACCCAAAGAGGGCCTTTCGACCCCTGAGGTATTTAAAAATTTCAATTTACTAAGTTGCTCCCTCAAACAGCCAATGGAGCTTTTAAATGATTTTTTGGGACAGACGCCCTGCTATGTCAACGATCTAGAAAGCGCCGCCTTCAAAATCATGCCGCGCCTTCAAGAGATAAAGCGGCAGCTTTTAGAGGCCGGCTACCAGGGGGTAACGATGACCGGTTCAGGAACTGCCCTCTTTTGTTTCGGAAAAAATCCCCCGGAGAACTTTGATAGCCAGATCTTCAAAGGAGATATCTTTCAGGTCAATTATCTTCGCAGATCAACAAATAATTGGTACCAATAAGCTATGAAAATACATTCAGATAAGCTCATCATATTGACAGGAGGGGCCGGCTTTATCGGATCCTGTCTCCTCCGCCACCTCAATAACCTCGGATATAGCAACCTCATCATTGTCGACGATTTAGGTTGTTCTGAGAAATGGAAGAACTTGGTTGGGAAACGGTTCCGAGAGATCATTTCAAAGCACGAGTTGATGGATTGGTTGAAGGGCAAGCAGGATGTAATCGAAGCTTTCATCCATTTAGGGGCCTGCTCCAGTACGATGGAGACCAATGCCGACTACCTTTTGGAAAACAACACTCGCTACTCGATCCGCTTGGCCGAATATGCACTCACTTATGGCCACCGCTTCATCTACGCCTCTTCGGCAGCTACCTATGGAGATGGGTCGAAGGGATTCTTGGATGATGAATCGCAGCTGGAAATCTTGGAGCCCTTGAATATGTACGGGTATTCTAAACACCTCTTCGATCTGTGGCTGAAGGAGCAGAAAGTACTGGACAGGGTTGTGGGGTTGAAATACTTTAATGTCTATGGCCCCAATGAATACCATAAAGGGAAGATGATGTCCGCCATTGTCAAACTTGTGCCCGATGTATTGAAAGACGGGGTGATCCGCCTCTTCAAATCCAATGAACCCGGCCGCTTTAAAGATGGCGACCAGGTAAGGGATTTCATCTATGTCATGGATGCAGTGAGGATGACTGCTAAATGCTTAACTAACGACATTACCGGTATCTACAATATTGGCACTGGGCAGATCTATACATGGAATGAGCTCGCAAGGTCAATTCAGGAGGCTCTGAACAAACCGGTTAACATCGAATACATCGATATGCCCAAAGAGCTCGAGGGAAAATACCAAAATTATACCAAAGCCGAGATGGGCAAATGGCTGAAAGCCCACCCCGATTTTCGGCCTACCCCCCTAAAAGAGGCTGTGAAAGACTATGTGTGCAACTATTTAATCCTTAAAAAGTACTTTTAGCATGATCAATCTTTTCAACCATTTTCACTCAGCAAAGGTCTTAATCCTCGGCGACTTCATGCTGGATGTCTACACCATCGGTAAAGTCCATCGCATCTCACCGGAAGCCCCTGTCTCAGTACTCCATGTTGAGGAGGAGAATCAGCGCCCAGGAGGGGCTGGCAATGCCATTCTCAATCTAGTCTCTCTAGGGATGGAGGTGGTGGCCGTCGGTCGGGTGGGGAATGACAGCTCTGGACAAACGCTCTTGCAAGCTCTAGCTAATGAAAATATCGATACCCGCGGGATTGTGGTTGATCCCCACTTCTCTACTCCTGTGAAAAACCGCCTCATTGCTGAAAATCAGCAGATGGTCAGGGTCGACTATGAAAAAATCACCCCTCTATCGAAAGAGATGGAGGAGAAAATCATTGAAAGGCTTCCCCTCCTTTTAGAGGATGTGAATGTCATTGCCATCTCCGATTATGCCAAAGGATTTGTAACCCCCAGGCTCTTGGAGCATCTATTTATTGAGGCGAGTGCAAGAAAAATTCCTACTATTGTAGACCCTAAAGGGTCGAATTTCTCAAAATATAGGGGAGCCACCTTAATAAAACCCAATCAATCTGAAGCCTATGCGGCAGCCGGTCTACCCCTTGGCACACCCTTGGAACAGGTGGCAGCTCAGATCTTCAATCATACAGAAGTGGAATTTCTGGTCATCACCCGCTCAAAGGATGGAATTTCCCTATTTGACCGCTCTCTAAACCACATCAATTTTCCCGTGAACATCAAAGAGGTCAAGGATGTGACAGGGGCGGGAGATACTGTGCTCTCAATGTTAACCGCCTCGATGGCTTGTGGCTTGGACCTTCACATGGCAATACAACTGGCCAATATCTCCGCAGGAATCGCCATTGAGAGATTCGGCTGCGCGCGCGTCTCTTTAAAAGATGTTGCAAAGCGGCTTTTGGAAATCAATCCCTCTCATAAAATTTTTTCTGAAAGCGACCTTTTTGTCCTCCAAAGTTTGCTAATGGATCAGGAGTTTATTTTACTCTCCATTGAAGCTAAGCGGGGTTTTACAGCTCACCTATTCAAATCAATCCAGGAGCTTGTGAAGAAATTCCAAAAACCCCTTCTTTTGTATATCCGCGACAAGGATGCCGATCCAGAGCTGATTCAGCTTCTCTCCTCTCTTGTCGAAGTCGATTATCTTCTCCTCAGGCACGAGGAGGGCCATGTCCTCTCAGAGCACCTCCATCCTAAGGCTATCTTTGCCCTGGATAACCAGAGCCTTTTCCAACTAGGCCAGCTGAAAGAGCTTTTATCGATTCAAGTTTAAAAAAATATTTCATAAACATATTTTCTTTTGTATATAGGGGAGGTTGGTAAGTTACTTGAAGGTCTGTAGTGAGAAAGAAAATTGTAGTGGCTTTCTGCCTTTTTTCTCTGCTCATGATCTGCTTCTACCACATCAACCAGAGCTTGGAGTTGCCTTTGGAAGAGAGGCTCAAAACTCAGGTTATCACAAGCCTTGCCTCAACTCCCTCCGCCTCTGAAAAATCTGCGATCCCGATCCCGTTAGAGAGCTATCAAAATCCTCAGGGAAGTTTATGGCAGATATTAAAATATCGGGTCGAAAAAGACCCCCTCAATCTGGCTGCGCTCATTATATTTGGTTGTGCGATCCTCCATACCTTTTTAGCCCCCTTTTTCCACTCGCTCTCCTATAAGATCATCAAACCTCCTCCTCCAGCTATGTCTTGGGATGAGTGGGAAAATTATATGGATGACCCCAGGGATAAGACCATTACAACACTTAGTGCGGAAACTCTCTATTTTTTAGGTGAGGTAGAGGTTGTTTTCGGCATCTGGGTGCTGCCACTCATGATTGCGATCGCTTCATTCTATGACTGGCATACAGCGGTCGAATATGTCCACAATTTGAACTATACAGAGTCGCTTTTCATCATTGTCATCATTGCTATCACCTCATCAAGGCCCATAGTCAAATTCGCAGAGTGGGCCCTTGAAAAGGTGGCAAAGCTTGGTGGAGATAGCTCCGCTTCCTGGTGGCTCACCATTTTGACGATCGCGCCGCTTCTGGGTTCTATCGTCACAGAACCTGCAGCCATGACTCTTGGAGCGATTCTTTTAATCAAGAAATTCTACTCCCTGAAGCCATCCAATCGGTTTAAGTACGCAACTTTAGGACTTTTATTCACCAATATATCTGTCGGAGGAATGCTCACAAATTTTGCAGCTCCAGCCGTTTTGATGGTTTCCAAAAAATGGAGTTGGGACAACAGTTTTATGCTTAAAACCTTCGGTTGGAAGGAGGTAGTGGGCATTGTATTAGCCAATCTGGTCTATTTTTTCATTTTTAGAAAGGAGTTCCCACGCCTGGTATTGAAGAAGCGGAATGACCTAGCAGAAAAAAAAAGAGTTTCCGCACAAACTCCCCATATGGGTGACACTATTTCATCTCCTATTCTTCTGCTGGACTGTATGGAATAGCCGTGAGCCACCTCTTTTTTTAGGAGGCTTTATCCTTTATTTAGGATTTTACCAGGCAACCTCCATCCATCAATTTACTTTGAATTTAAAGACCCCTCTATTAGTGGGCTTTTTCTTTGCAGGGCTAATTATTCATGGAGGACTTCAGGCGTGGTGGGTCGAACCCCTATTGGAAAATATCGGCCGTACGACAGTCATTTTTATAACGACTGGTCTCTCTGCTTTTATCGATAATGCAGCCATTACCTATTTAATCTCATTGATTTCCAATTTTCCCGATAAATTAAAATATGATATCATTGTCAGCGCTGTTTCTGCTGGGGGGACGACAATAATTGCCAATGCTCCCAACCCTGCAGGATACGCCCTTTTGAAGGGCTATTTTAAAGACAATATCTCACCTATCTACCTTTTCCTATCCGCGCTCTGTCCTACAGTCATCATGCTGATCATCTTCACCCTTTTTGGAATTTAAAATAATTTTTAATTCTTTCTTTTAAACCCATACTATTAACGAATAAATAATATCTCTTTTATTACAAGATATAGTATAATATTCTTTTAAATTTAAATTAATTATGCTTGAATTACCCTTATATTCCGGTAGAACACTTAATTTTTGCTCTCTTTTTATAGAACCATATAAAGAGGGTGCACAGAATTGGTTTTTAGCTTTGGGGCCCACCACGCCCTTCCGCACTGAAAGGGGAGCTGAAGGTTCTCAAGATTTAGGCGAACGGCTCTTCCGCTTCGGCTTGGGATTAAGTCTACTTCTTCCGGTCATTAATACTATTATTATCTTTATTCGCTACTGCTTCACCGGAGGAAAAGAGGGTACAATAGATGAAAGGGTCAATAATTTGCCTGCAAATGTACCCCCGCAAGAAAAATTACCCGCAGCGGAAAAGCCCCTAGAATCTCCACTGCCCCCTATTCCTTCGCCTGAAAAGAGAGATTGAGACCCAGATCAAACCACAGGTCAAAGTACTTACCACACCTTTGCTTTTGACTGAGTTAAATGAAAGGGGAAGCAAACTACTTACAAAATCTGTTGAAATGAAAGCAAAGATTGCCCAATTCGTCGAACAGCACCGGAATAAGCAGTGGGATTCATTAGAAGAGGGTGATAGAAAGGAGCTCTCCCAACTCATCGCATCAGTCAATAAATTGAGAAGGTCTCTCACTCGTAATCAACGCAACTATGTTGCCAAGAGCCCGCCTATCGATCAGCTTAAAAAGGCCTCAAGAGAGATTGCCAATGAGGTGAAAAATAGTCTTTTTCCCTTCATAAAAAAGGTATACACCTCTGACGTTTCAGACCATATTCAAAAATCTGAGGGCTTGGACGCCGATCTTCTTACAAAAGACCGCACTATTTTTGATCTGCCTGAAAAACTTATCTGTCCAAACTCTTTGGACGATGATGCCTCGGGCCTGGTCTCGTCCTATTTCAAATCGGGAACCATCTTTCCAAAGTTAAGCTACACACAAATGCCTGGACTACACCAGGGCACGGCAATGAACTATCTTTGCGGTTATTACGCCCTCTTTTTCCTGCTTCAACAGGTTAAAGCTGCGAGAGACCCCTCTTTAAAAATCGAAGATCTTGCCCAGGATAGACAAGCGTTCAATATCTGTTTCAAAGAGTGGCGGGAGATGATATGGACATCCCGGTCGCAGAGACTGAACTATGAAAATCAAGAGTTTAGTGACACATTATCAATAGATGTTACAAGTCTTAGCCGTTATGAGCTCTTTGCTTTGATCAATAAAAGTCCCTTCTTAGAACCGGTCAAAAATTGCTCTCAAGCTTTTTATCTCGACCTTGAAGAGTTCTGGCAGCTTAACAACTCGGTTGGTGAAAGGGAGATCATGGTAGAGGATGAACAGTTGATTTTAAAACCCTTCATGGATGACGAACCCTTTCAGGTTCCCTGCTTTCTCCTTGTAAAAAAGACAGATCACTACGTCGTAGCCTCTCTCAAAGAGGAGAAAAAAGAGGGTGAGCCTCCTTTATGGAAGCTGAAGGTAGTCCACTCCCTCAATTATAGCATCTATTCCAAAGAGTTTGGTTTGAATATGCTCTACAACCTTCCTTTGATTCCCTTTACAAAAACCCAGAGCAAGCCCTTCTCCTCCGTCAATTTTGTAGGAGTCGAAGTTTCAAAGAAAAATTAATTTTTTTTCTTTTTTGAAGGAGGAGTCAGCCAATAACTATGGTCAGCACTCAATTCTACCACCCGTGTTTTGGTCGTAATAAAAAAGTGGTTATCTCTCAAGGCAACTGAAAGGGGGGTCTCCTTTAGCACTGAACCTAACCGGATAAAAAGATTTTTGGATTTTTCCTGAAATAACCCCTCTTTGTTCTCATTGGGAAATAGATTTCCTACAAATAGAGCACTCTTTGAAGCTGTGATTAAAAAGCCAGCTGTAATCGAGAAACAGGAGATGGGAGAGGAGTGGTGATGAGGCGCAGTAAAGGGGATGGCTGTCTGCTTTCCATTTTCATTAACCAGAGTAGGGGGTTCAAAGGGGGTGATCGCCCATTTTCCCCGTTTTTCGGTCATTTGATATTTATAGAGCCGCGGATGGCTGGAGGAGAAGAAATAAAAATCAGTGAAGTTGGTGACAAAAGAAAAACCTGAGAGATTGTTTGAAAAATCATGGAGTTGATAATTTTGTAGAGGCTCAAGGCTGACAGCGTTCCAGCAGATGATGCTTGCGGAATCCATGGAATAAATGAGGTTGCCTGAAGGGTCTATAAATATTTTTTTCACATTGCTGCCATGCTCAACAGTAGTTCGAACAGTCTTATAATTGAAGAACTCCTCTTTATTTAATAACTCCATTTTAATGAGCACAGCTCCACTAGAATAAACAAGCGCTGACCGATCTTCAATGAGGGTTACTGCACCCAATTTTTCAACTTCTATCATTTTATTCTTCTGAATATTGCGGGTATCAAAAAGATAAAGGAAGTCTGTTGTAAAGACCGCTAGATGGGTAGGAGATAGGAGTTCAGAAAAGACCACTACCTCCTGCTGTGGAAACTTGTAAGGGGGGGTGTATTAGGTTTATTGCGATTGTCCAATTTATGATTGATCAGAGAGATAGCGCTCTCTCCACTCTTTTCTTTGTGAATAAGAATAGAGCGGAATTTATTTACGGGAATAAATTGCTGGATATCTGAAGTAAAAAATTTAAAGGATTTTAAAGTAAATTCTTTTTCCAATAGACAGCGTATACGCTCCTCTCTGGAATAGTTTTTTTTATCAGATAATACTTTAAACTGGTAGGAGATTGTTGCATCGAATTCATCGATAGCATTTTTTTTAAAACTAATGCACTGTATTTTATATTGTTGATACCAAAAATCATTGCATTTGGTAATTATTTGATAAAGAGATTTACAGGAAAAAGATAAATTAAAAACATCATCAATAGAATTAGCAAATTTCAAAATAGAGTTTAAACAGTCATTTGGAATCTTATGAAAAAGGGAGCTTTGATCAGTATTAACAGTAGACATAGTTATTATCCATTTTTTGGGGGCTAATAATAAACAGTTCTAATGTTTAGTACAATTAGCAATGGTTGTCTTTCCTTTTATTTACAAAAGTGTGCCAATAAGAGATGCATTCGCAAGGCTTCGACTTCTATTAGGGGTCAAAGCGATATTCTCTGAGATTGTAGCCATTTAGGCAGTATAGAGAGTTTCCAAAGAAAAAAAAGTCTCTACTCGAATGTTTTGTAGAGATGCAATTGATCTTTTCATTTGTTTCGGTATCAATAGTGTAGATGAAATTGGAGTCTGAGATGCATAGAAATTGATGCTTCATACAAGTTGAACGGTAAAATTCAGTAGAGACTCTCACCTTATCTGAAAAAGAGATATTATCTCTCTCAATAAGACCCCCAATTTCCAACTCTCCCCTATAGTAGCAGTTACTGGAGCTGCTAAAAAGTAGAAGTGTCTGCTTGAAAGAGTGCATCCAATCGATAGAATTAAATCTCATGGGGACTGAGATCGCTTTCAAAATAGACATTGAAGATTCATCCCACACCTTGATCATCCCAGCGCAACCAGTAATGATAATATCTCGACCTTCCAGTTGGGAGCAGTAGATAGAGGTAATCCCAAAGCTATGACTGGTTGGAAAAGGTGTTTGGGAAAAGTCACCCAGATTAATTCGAACAAGAGTGGTATTTTGTGTGCAATAAAACAGGTCTTGCTTTACTTCACCTGCTGTAATTTGAATGGGAAAATTGAGATAGTAGTTTTTATTTTGATCCTTCGGGAGAAAATGTAGAGTGGGGTGTGTTGAAAAGATGATATTCGAGGTTTTTTTAGAGAAAAAAAGAGTGTCGCATAGACCTTTGCAATCGGTGATTTTTTGCCATTTATTTTTCACTAAATCAACATGCACAATCCCATAGGTGGTTCTTCCGCTGTATTTATGGTGCTGATAGGCAAGATAGATGCTTCTGCCCTCTCCCTGGACCATTTTTTTAAAAAAGTAGCCAAATCTGCTATATTTGAATGGTGTGGCAATTTTGATTTTTTTTATTTTTCCATAGATGCACTCTTCAAACCGTTTTTGGATACGGTATTCTTTGATCATTTCTAATGTAATTTGAGAAGAAAGATGCTTTTTTTGCAGTTCAACTGGGATCGCCTTTGGGACCAATGCATTAAATCGCTTGCAGGTTTGAGATAATCTGATTTTATCCCTTTCATCCAAGAGGGAGATGATATATTTAGTGATATCATCAATCAAATTTTCAAAAGGGGAGTAATTAGAATCGGATGGTTTATTAAACAATCTATTAATGATATTCATAATCAATAATTATAAAAATAAAGGGGAATGACTATATGAAAATTGTTTATTTTTTAAAAGATAAGAGTGCGTAGGGTGAGTTAGTGATCTAAATAAAGAGTGCGATAAACCCGAAAGTGGCGATGATGGAGGCGGCTACACGGTTGAGCCAGGTGAGGAGTGCTTGATTAATCTTTTTTCTGAAAAAGGTAATTCCTTCACTTAGGATTAGCCACCAGAGCGCCGATCCTAAAAAAATACCGGAGACGAGGACAGTTGCTATAGAGAAACTCTCTGCTTGGCCAACTCCCAAGGCTGCGAAAATGGCAATATAGGAGATGATAGTTACAGGATTTGTGATAGTGAGAAGGAAGGTGGAGATGAAGTCATTGACGAGTGAGCCGTGGTCGATTCGTTTTTGATCGGAGGCTGGTTTAGATAGAAAAATTTTTACCGCCAGGTAAAAGAGAAAGAGAGCCCCTCCGATCTTTAGCCAGAGCTTTGCGTCCAAAAGAAAGTCGGAGATGAAGGTGAGCCCAAAGGCTGCAACGATCCCGAAAAGGACATCTGCAACGGCAGCACCGAGTCCGGAGATGAGACCTGAAAAGCGGCCATAATTCAATGTGCGACGGATGCAGAGAATACCGATGGGACCAACGGGAGCTGCGATGGAAAAACCGAGAAGGATGCCTTTCAGAAGAAATAGTATGCTAATCATGCTCTAATAATAATTGATAACATATTATAAGTCATTGACGATCTTTTTAATAAGTCTATTAATATCCTCTTTTAATGATAAAATGGGGTGGTTGATATTATTGCACATAATACAAAAAGCCACCTCCCTTCCATTAGCAAGGGTAAGATATCCAGATAAATTAAAAACTTTACAAAGTGTCCCGGTTTTTGCCCTGATTTCAGCTTCTCCCAGAGAATCAATGAAATCGAGAGTCCCTTCGTTTCTCTCGGCCAGAGAATCGATAAAAAGTGAGGAATTTTTTGAATTTTTTATTTGGTAGAGAAGTGCCACCATGGCTTTCGGAGTGATCATATTCACCCGGGCAACCCCAGCTGCATCGTAAAAAACCCCATCGATATGTCGCACTTTTAAAAAATTATTGAATGCAGTGAGACCCTTGGCTGCTTGTCCATTTCCGAGGCTTTTTAAGAGATGCTCAGCATAGAGGTTATGGCTTTTGGTATTGATGATTTTGATGATATTTTTCAAAGGTGGAGAGAGGTGGCTATCGAGCTCGATCATCTTTTCAGGAGGGAATGGGACTCTTTGGACAGGAAGTGTGGAAGGAATCTGCTCCGCCATTTGGATGCCACAAAAGAGGGCAGGGTCGGGCAGTGCTGCTTTAATGGTCAACGTCTCAACATCGATAGGGACGGTTCCTCGGTAGTATTGTGTCATAAAATACTCAGATCCAAATACTGTCACCTGATCTCCCGTACCAGCTTCCCCCGTTGTGACCTCATTGAATGCATGCACCCCCTTGAGAGGAGGGGTGGTTTTGATCACAGTTGCGGGATCTCCCAGTTTTTCACCTGGCTTAAAGGTGATGGAGTAGTAATTTTCATGGAAGGTGAGTCCCGAAGCTCCTGCACCGTAGTAATTTCCTATGTCCTGGTAGTTCCAGTAGGGGGAGGCCATCGCAGTTTCAAAAATAGTGTCATCTACCAAGATTGCACCGGCAATTGTTGCAATACCCTTCTCAGTTAAGACCTCCTTCCAGTGGTCAAGCACATCTGCATTTAAGGTGGGATCCCCCCCTCCTTTGATGAAAAGGCAGCCCTTCAGTACCCCTTCCTCAATAACTCCCTCATATCCCAGGACTGTTTTGTATCGATAATCGGGTCCCAATGTTTCTAAAGCGCAAAAGGTCAAAGGGATTTTAGTCAGTGAGGCGGGGACGAAATAGCGGTCGCTTTGATGCTCAGCGATCATAGTGCCGGTTTTGCAATCCAGAAGGGCGATTCCGATATGCCCCTTTTCGAGATGGGGGGATCTTAAAAACTCCTCAAGTGGATTGCCCCATAGAGAAAAAGAGGGAAGAAAAAGGCTGCTAAAAAAAAAGTGGCGGGCTAATCTTTTCATGAATCAATCCTCTATCCTTATGATAAAAAAAAAACATTTTCTTTTGTTCATTTTAATTTTTGGAGCAGCCGCCCAGCTCGGTACGACTCTTCTTGCAGAAAGCCCCCTTTTACAAACCTATCAGCTAAATCCAACCCTTTCAATGCAAAACCGCATTGTAATGGCTCCCATGACGCGCTGCTCTTCCACTCAAGACCACGTTCCTACTGAGGCGATGGTCGGCTACTACTCCAGCCGAGGGGATGCAGGAATGATCATCAGTGAAGCTACGATGGTGGATAAAGATGCAACAGGTTACCCCTGTACGCCAGGAGTTTACAACAGTGTCCAGATCGAGGCGTGGAAAAAAATTGTGGATCAAGTACACCAAAAAGGGGGACTTTTTTTTGTCCAGCTCTGGCATGCAGGCATGATGTCCCATCCTATCTATCGTGAGGGAAAGACCCCTATTGCCTCTTCTAAGATTATCCCTCTCAATAAAAAGATCCCTAGAACAGAGGGCTCTTTGGAATATGGATATGCCAAAGAGATGGATCTGGATGAGATTCAACAGGTGAAAGAGACCTTTATTCAAGCAGCCCTAAATGCCAGAAAAGCAGGATTTAATGGGGTGGAGCTCCACGCTGCGAATGGGTACCTCATCGATGAATTTCTCCACTACAATACCAACCACCGCACCGATAGGTATGGAGGAAGCCCTGAAAAGATGGTTAGCTTTCTCTTGGAAATTGTCGATGGGATAGTGGAGAAAATTTCAAAAGACCGAGTCGGTGTCCGGCTATCTCCTATCCCTCTTCCTTCTATGAACAATTTGGTTGAGGATTCGCGAGATGAAGCTGTCTTCTCTCTGTTATTGAGGGAGTTGGAAAAAAGAAAAATTGCCTATGTGCACCTCTCTTCGGATAACGATGTAAAGGACTGCGGCTTTTTAAACCGCCCTGTCACAACTTTTATCCGTGAGCATTATAAGGGAACGCTTATTGGATGCGGTTCGTACACCATTGAGACGGCAGAGGAGGCCATTAATAAGGGGCAGTTTGATCTCATCGCCTTTGGCAGGCTGTTCATTTCCAATCCTTTCTTGATCCAATCCATCCGCAATGGGGAGACCGTGAATAATTTTAACCCTGCCGATCTTCAATCCCTAAAATAATCATCAATGCATTAATGAAGGTTATGAGGAAGGATAGAAGGTTATAAGGTTATGAGGAAGAATAAATGGGGCTGCGCCCCAGACCCCTTAGCTCCACTCTACTTCGTGAGTGATCAAAGAGGTTTGTCGGTGGCTTTCGCCCCCCGCACCCCCATTTGGGGCTGACACCAACTTTGCATAATCGATCCTCCCTCGGAGGTCCGTGCAAAGCACTGTCCCCCCTCGTTCGGACCATTCGCTTCGCTCATTTCGATTCTGCTTTGCCGGTGCAGC
>Ga0206975_1166_pt2 | contig 15441 bp, 8 predicted proteins | sample Alteio_BWOrgHeat_81_FD_152919 | JGI IMG/M metagenome (GOLD analysis project Ga0206975, IMG submission 152919) | Enriched cells from forest soil in Barre Woods Harvard Forest LTER site, Petersham, Massachusetts, United States -... | ecosystem: Environmental > Terrestrial > Soil > Temperate forest > O... | reverse complement strand
AGTTCCGGCCTGCTTCGTGTTTTTCCATAATGGTCAGGATTTGGCAGGCATCATTGGGATCGATTTGTGTGCCATCATCAAATTCCACATCAAATTGGGTCGATGCAGCAGTCTGGTAGAGAAGTGCACTTGCGAAAAAGTAATTGGTCTTGCCTCCGCAAAGCTTGGGATTCAACTTATCGAGATGGACTTGATTACAGAAGAGAGTAACTCCCTCATTTTCAATTGTTCCTGGGACTCCACTGCGTGAGACAACGGCCCATCCGCCATCCCATCGACAAGTTAAACCCTCCTCCTGGCATTTTTGCTCAACTGCTGCGTGGTCTTCGGTTCCGAACCGTTTCTGAATTGTGGCATGTGAAGGGTTTAGCATCTGTGTCCACTTGGTGCGCATGCTATCTTGTGGCATATAGCGAGATGTGTAGGTCAGAGTTTCAGTTTTCAAGCGTTCCCAAAACACAGGCATAAGTTTCTCAATGTCATCCGAAATGGCCTTTGCATTGCCAACCAGTGTATGACCTGTCCCGCTTTTGGGAGGAGCTTCACAAAAGAAGGAGATATACCTGGGCATATCAGAGCGATTTCCTCCCGAAACCTCTTGGTGGAGAGGAATGTGGTGTCCACTGGCAACTGCTGTAGACTTATACACATTGTTGCTAATCTCCCCTCGCGGTGTGTCCCCTTTGTATTTTTGGGGAGCCATCCCTGTCATTGCCTGGAATGCTTTGGGGAAACTCTCTTTTGTTAAATTAAACCCGCTAAACACAACAGCGCCATACTTTTTAACGGCATTGGCAATCTCTTGCTGATTGTTTTGTGCCCACTGAATGAGGTCGATCTGTTCACCCTCGTTATTTGGACAGACGATAAGAGGGGATTCTGTCTTTGTTTCAAAAGAGTAGTTAAAATAGGGGCTTGAAAATGGATGGATACCCGATATCATAGGAGACTCACTTTAAAATGTGAATTTTTTGTAAAGAAGAGTAACTAAGAGTGTATAAAATATAAATAAATTTCTTCGAATTGGCTAATGACCCGGCATCATGTTGTAATTCAATCGATCCATGATCCAGATGGAGAAGATGATAATGATGAGAATAATGGAGATTGTAGAGGCAAAAACAACGAGGTTCCAGCGCGGTCTGCTTTCGCTTAAGATATTTAAGAAGAATATCGATTGGACGATGGATTGCAGGATTGCAAGGGTCAAAATTGCTGTGACCGCTATTCCGCCTCTAAAATGGAAGAGGCCGGGGTTCACAATGATTAAAAAAGCGGCTAGAGTCAATACAAGTGAGCCTGCAAATCCGATGATGCGCGATGATAGTGATTTATGCATGGGGCAATAACTCCATCCCGTAAACAATGGTAAAAATAAAGATCCAGACGAAATCCAGGAAGTGCCAAAAGAAAGCCATCCGGTAAATTTGGGAAACTGCGTGAGGGGTAAAGGGGCGGAGCCCAATGCGGAACATGGTCATCACCATCCACAATAAGCCGATGGAGATGTGGAATCCATGGGTGCCGACCAGTGTGAAAAAGGAGGAGAGGAAGGCGCTGCGGCCGGGCCCTGCTCCCATTCCGGCAAACTGGGAAAACTCTGAAATTTCAATATAGAGGAAGGCCAATCCTAGTAGGAAGGTCAAGGCGTACCAGATAATGGCGGGCCGCTTTTTTTCGCGGATCACAGCAAGCGTTCCCATTGAACAGGTGAAGCTGCTGACAAGGAGGATGATTGTTTCTTGGAAGACAGAGGAGATTTCGAAGAGATCCCTCCCTGTAGGACCCCCAAATGTACTATTTCTCAGAACGATGAAACAGGCAAAGAGGACTGCAAAGACAACCAGGTCGGTCATTAAATAGACCCAGAATCCGAAGACCTTTACATCGCTCTCTATTGCATAACTCTCCCTCATTATCTACCCACTTACTTTTGCAGCTTCAATCTTAGCGACTTCAGCAGCGGTTAATTCGTATTCCGGCTCCTCATCTAGTGCCCGGATGACGATGCAAGCAATTGTGCCGATGATACCAAGGGCAAAGAGCCAGATGATCTGCCAGACAATGGCAAATCCGCCGATGAAGGCAAAGATAGAGATGTAGATCCCCATCCCTGTATTTTTCGGCATTTCAATATCTTCATACTGTTTCACAGGTTGTAGACCCTTTTTTTTCATCTCCCAAAATTCATCGTGGCCTGTAACAGTAGGGATGATGGCAAAATTATAGAAGGGGGGAGGTGAGGTGGTCGCCCATTCAAGCGTCCTCCCGTTCCAGGGATCCCCAGTTGTATCTAAGAGCTGTTGTTTATGTTTCATGCTGAAGTAGATCTGGTAGACCTGGATGAGGATGCCGCAGCTGATGATGATAATCCCCACCATGGAGGTAATGAATAGGGGCTGCCAGTGCGTAGCAGAGGCGTAGTGGTCCACCCTTCTCGGTGCTCCCATGAAGCCCAAGAGATAGAGCGGTGTGAAAGAGACAAAAAAGCCGATCAGCCAGCACCAGAACGCCCTCTTGCCAAGTCGTTCATCGAGCCTGAATCCAAAGATTTTGGGAAACCAGTAGGTGACGCCTGCAAAAATCCCAAAGAGGGCGACGCCTACGATCATCGAGTGGAAGTGGGCAATCAAGAACAGGCTGTTATGCACCTGAAAGTCGGTAGGGGGAGAGGCCTGGACAAGCCCTGCCATGCCCCCGATGGTAAAGATCACAATGAATCCCATTACCCAGTACATAGGGGATTGAAAAATCACCTTCCCTCTGTACATGGTGAGGATCCAGTTGAAAACCTGAACTCCTGAAGGGATGGCAATTATCATGGTGACAATGGCAAAGAACGAGTTCACATCGGCGCCAGCGCCCATTGTGAAGAAGTGGTGGAGCCACACAAGATAGGAGAGTGTTGTGATGACAACAGCTGCGGCGACCATCGAGTAGTATCCGGAGATTTTTTTTTGAGAAAAGGTGGAAACAATTTCCGAGAACATTCCAAAGGCGGGCAAAACCAGAATATAGACCTCGGGGTGGCCCCACATCCAGATGAGGTTCCAGTACATCATCTGGTTTCCACCGAAGCTGGTGGTGAAGAAATGCATGTCAAAGGCGCGGTCTAACCAGAGAAGGAAGGTCGTAGCTGTGAGCACGGGGAAGGCAGAGATGATCAGGATCATGCCGCAGAGAGAGAGCCAGACAAAGAGGGGCATCTTCATCAGCGTCATCCCAGGAGCTCTTTTTTTGATGATCGTCACAGTGAAGTTAATCCCTGCAAGCAGGCTCCCCACCCCTGATAACTGGAGGCTCCAGATCAGGTAATCTACCCCTACACTTGGGTTAAATTCCAACTCCGAGTAGGGGGCAACGGCAAGCCAGCCGGTATTTCCAAAATCGCCGCCAATGGCAAAAAATAGGTTGATGAGCAGGCCCCCTGCCACAGTGAGCCAGAAGCCCAGGGAGTTCATGAAGGGAAAGGCCAAATCCCTTGCGCCAATCTGCAGCGGCACGATCCAGTTCATGAGTCCAAAGAAAAAACCCATTGTTACGAAAAAGACCATGATGTCGCCGTGGGATGTGAAGATCTGCTGAAAGTGGTCGGCGGTGAGGTACCCTTGAGAATCGGCAGCCACCGATTGCTGGAGCCAGATCATCCCTGCGTCCAGCATCCCGCGGAAGAACATCAGGGCAGCAAAGATCATGTACATGGTGCCGATCTTTTTTGGATCGGTAGAGGTCAGCCACTCATGCCAGAGCCAGCCCCATTTATTGGTCTTTGTAAGCATGATTGCAAGGGCGATCACGAAGAGAATAATAAATACGGTCCCCCCTATCGTGTACCAGTGGTGGGGCAGTGCATCTAGAGTCAGTTTTCCATAGAAAAAGTTAGTTTCCATGATGGTGTTGTCCATGATCGTGTATCGGATGCATATATTTCATGACGATTTTGTTGAATAGATCCCCATCTACATTGGAATAGACTGTCACAGGATGGTCCTCAGAGGGTTGGTAAAGTTCATTATAGGTGTGGTCATTGAGCTGAAGAGGGAACCCTTTGACCTCGGCAATCCAGCTTTCAAAGTCGGATTGAGAGGTCGCTTTCGCAACAAAGGTCATGCCTGCGTACCCCTGCCCATTGATCTCAGCAGCCTTTCCTGAATAAATCCCCGGCTCATTGGCCATGATGTGAAGCGGTGTGACCATTCCGGTCATCGCATATATTTGTCCGCTAAGCTGGGGAATCCAAAAGGAGTTCATCGGCGACCCATCCGCTGCAAGTTCAAAGCGAATAGGGGTCTTTTCAGGGAACTGGACAAAATTGACTGTGGCAATCTTCTGTTCGGGGTAGATGAATAGCCATTTCCAATCAAGCGCAACGACCTGGATGGTTAGCGGCTTGACCTCACTTTGAAGAGGCCGGTAAGGGTCGAGCTCATGGGTATCCTTCCAGGTGAAGACGACCATGACAGCAATGACGATTGCAGGAAGTATCCAAAGGAGTAGCTCTTTGAAGGGGCCGTAGGTTTTGTCGGGATCGTGCTGAGCTTTTGTATTTGTAGACCGGTATCTCCAGGCAACTACAAAGAGTAGGACCATCGTCGGTACAACGATGATTAGCATGAGAATAAGATTGGTATTGAGGTGTTTGAGTTCGCTCTCTGCAATAATGCCTTTGGGATGGGTGACCAAAGCGTGTTCGCTTGTCAATACGAAGTAGATGCCGAGAAAAAAACAGAGTACGGCAACTATAGCTATGGTGAATAGGACCCTTTTCATGAGTCCGGATTAAACAAAATTTTTTAAAAATAAATCAAGGATGAATATTGCATAAATTTTTTGAATCGGTTATTTCATCTACTTAATCTCAACAGAATAGGAAGAAGAGTGGAGAAGATCGGTTTTATAGGTCTTGGAAGCATGGGGATGCCCATGGCTCAGAATCTCTTAAGCGCAGGCTTTCAGCTAAAAATTTATAATCGAATACCTTCAAAAGCCGCCCCTTTAACCAAGCAGGGGGCAGAAATCGTGGAGCATCCAGGCGACCTACTCTTTCCCGACAGCGTGGTCATCACAATGGTGGCTGACGACCATGCCCTCGAAGAGATTGTATTCGGTCCGCATGGAATTGCAGAAAAGCTAGGAAATGGAAACATCCACATCTCTATGAGCACGATCTCTCCTGAGTTGAGCCAGCGGCTCTCAGAAGATCACCGAAAAAGGGGGGGACACTTTCTCTCTGCGACAGTTTCTGGAAGGCCGGAGGCTGCTGCAGCCAAAAAATTGTGGATCTACCTTGCCGGTGAAGATAGCGCTAAACGAAAGGCAACCCCCTTTTTGCAAGCCCTTGGCCAGCATGTCTATGATGTAGGCAGCGATCCAGTGCATGCCAATATTATAAAGCTCTGCGTCAACTTTCTTCTATTTTCTGCTGTGGAGGGGTTGGGTGAAACGTTTGCCTTTGCTAAAAAGAATGGGGTATCTCCTGAACTCATTGCACACATTTTTGGCGAATCGATGTTTGGATGCCCCGCCTATCAGATTTATGGAAAGATCGTCTCTACTGAGGATTATAAGGCCGGTTTTCACCTCGACTTGGGGATGAAGGATATTAGGCTCCTGAGGAGTGCAGCGGAGGAAAGCCGCGTTCCGCTTCCCCTGGCTAACCTTTTATATCAAAGACTTTTGACCGCTATGGCCAAAGGAAGGGATGCCCTGGATTGGAGCGCCATTGCTCTCTCCTCTTTTGAGGATGCTCACATTGAGACCCCATTTTTGAAGGGGGAGAAAAAATAAGTGCCCTGAATATGATAGGGGTCTCCCTACAAGATTTAACATGATAAGCAGGGTCGCCTTCGGCGACAGGATAAAGAATTTTAGGAGAACTTAAGAAGCATAGTCGAATCAGGATTTAAAACCCAAGTTGCGACCTATCGTCGATTCATGTCGATTTAAGGCAGCCATATGCAAAATTTCTGACGAAGAGCAACTTTTTAAAGTTGGTCTAGGAGGAAATTGAAGCAGATGGCTAGCATTAAATTGACAGGAACGTCGATAGGTCGCAACTTGGGTTTAAACTAGATCATTCTATCCTACCGCCGAAGGCGATCTTATTTATCATGTTTTTTATTATATGTGCCAAAAGTGCAACGCAAAAACGCGAATTGAACCCCTATTTTTGTCCAACCAATGGGGACCACCTCACCACTATATTTAGAACACTACATCTTTGCGCCCTTGCGTTGTACATTAATTCTTAGCTTAATGCGTATGCGGAGTTGCCATGGGCTGTTGCACTTTCGCCCTTTCAGGGCTCGTCTCTCACCCAATTCTTTTGTATCCGCTCACCTTAAAACAGAATATGGGTAGCAGTATTTGACTGCGTATCATAGATGGCAATGCTTGTCCCGGTGACATTGGGCAGTGTTTCCTTCATTAATGAATCGGGATTCAGTGAGAGAGTATTGCCTATCCGTTCATTGACACGTAGGTGGGTATGTCCGTGAAAAACTACATCGTACTATTCTTTGAGTTGCGATTGAGTTGTTCTTTGAGCTTTGAGATTTCTATATGAAGCTTGGCAAGCATGCTTCAAATGAGCGTATGTAGCAAAATTTGTTGTCTTCTCCAATGATTCTCTGTTATCTTCCTCATGATTAAAATTTTGTTAAGCGATAAATCCTCATGTTACTCCGCCTACTCCTTTTCCTCATAGCCGGTCTTTTCTATCTTCATACTGAAGCTGCAGAATCGATGTCTGCCTTTTTGCTCTGCTCTACTGCTTCCGATCCCGATGCTATTGTTGAAAATTGTGTTAATGTCATCAATGGGGATTACTGCGAAGCAGTCACAGATCTGATTATTGCAGGCCCCGATCCTCTCACTGTCCAGCGTTTCCACAACTCCAAAAATTACATCACAGGTCAGGGCTATGGAGGATGGAGAATTTTCCCACAACTCCTTTTAGTTCTGGGCAAAGATCCTCAGAAAAAAGAATGCAAAGTAGGCAATGATCGTTTTGAGTGGACATATGCCTTTACAGGGGAACGATCGGGTAGCATCCTTACGTATAGCGGCTGGAAGCGCATTGACGGAGATACTAAAGATCCACTTAAGATCAACGCCCAGAAAGATGCGATAGGTCTGGTCAATACCTACACCGAAGAGATCACTGGACAGACCAATCACTTAAACAATCGCCTCTCTGTTCAAGGTGATACTTGTATCCTCGTATTAGGTGATGGCACCAAACGTTTCTTTCAAAAAACTGTGCTTGCACCCACAACTCCTTTCAATACCCTCCATAATGAGATTAGCTCCAAAGTCCTTCAACCTATTTATTACAGACTGATCTCAGAAATGCTTCCCAGTGGCAATACAATTCTTTTTTCCTATAATGGTGCTGGCCAGCTTTCCCATATCGAAATGCAGAATAAGTCACAAAAACCCCATAGCTGGATCCAGTTCAATTCAAGTGGCAATACACTAACTCTAGAAACAAGTGACTCACGTACCCTTCGTTATAAATTCGAAAACATAAATGGAATCTCCATTTTAAAAGAGGTCACCGGTTCTCATTGCATACCCTGCACCTATGATTATCAAGTCCATGATAAAACCTATTCGTTTATCCGCAAACGCTTTCCTGAAGGAAGATTTTTAGAGATCGAATATGACAGCCAGGGAAGAGTTACAACACTCAAAAAACCCCATCCAGAAACTGGTAAACCTTTTCTTGCAAAACAGTTTCACTATGGAGATGGTTATACCGATGTTTTAAATACATTTAAGGTAAAAACTCGCTATCATTACGACGAGAGATTACAACTGATCTCTCTTGATTATTTTAGCGAAACCGATTCTCTCTATCGTACTGATCGCAAGTATTATGGCACAAACAAGGAGACAACCTATCTTATTGCCCGAACTGTTGCCGATGGGGCTGGCAAGATTTTCTCTTATCGGACCTTCAAATACGACGAATCTGGCAACATCTTAGAAGAAAAACTCTACGGCAACCTTACCGGCAAAGAAGATCCCAACCTCACTGTTGATGCAAAAGGAGCTCTCCTCAATCCCGATCAGGCAGAATTCCATGCCAAAACCTTCACCTACTCCAAAGATGGATTCAACCTCATAACCTCCTTGGGAGATTGCAAAGGTAATCAAACTACCTACCACTATCAGCCTGGGACAAACTTACTGATCAAAAAACTCATCCGTGACAAGAACAGCATCCGCAACCGGGAATTCCGTTTCTACAATGAAGATGGTGCTTGCGTTAAAACTATAGAAGATGACAGCTCTGAAGAAAAACCCGACACTTTATGGGGCGTTCAAGAAAGACATATTACCTATCTTTATCCTAAACTTGAGCTTCCAGGAGTAGGTCTTCCCGAAACCATCGAAAAAAAAGCCTTTGATCTCAAAACCAAACAAGAAATCCTCATTAAAAAACTTGTAAATGCCTATTCTCCCCAAGGTCATCTCCTCTCTTGCTCCACTTATGGCTCAGATAAAGCTTTTGGCTATACAATCAGTAAAACCTATAACCATTTAGCGCTGCCATTAAGCGAAACAGGCCCTGAAGGCAAGATCACATCCCATATCTATAATCAGTGTGGTGATATGATCCTAACAAAAATTCCTCATGAACAAAAAACCATCGAAAAAAAGTATGACTTCCTTGGCAGAGTGATTTCCAAAACAGAAAAGTTGGAAGGTCTCACAGCTCAAGAAAATTACACTTATGATCTGCTCGGTCGCAAAATTACCTTAAAAGACCGCTTTGGCCATGTAACTACTTATTCTTATGATGCCTTTGATAGGTTAACCAAAGTGACCTATCCCATAGTGCTGGATGAAAATGAAAACCACGTCAATCCTACCTTCTCCTACACCTATGACATTTTTGGCAAGGTAATCACTACTACTGACCCCAAAGGATTTGTCACCCGTAAAGCCTATAATTTAAGGGGCAGCCCTACACGCATTTACTACCCTGATGGTTCTTCCGAGCTCTTTAAATATGATCCTGAGGGTAGTCTACACCGCTCTCTTACCCGCGACCGAATGATCACTGTGTATGAGTATGACTATCTAGGCAGACCCATGTATGAAGAGGTCATGACAGCATCTGAAAGTGGAGCTTCCTCTTTTTACAAAAGTAGATCTCGCAGTTATAATGGCTTTCGCTGCACATCTTTCAAAGACGACCAACATGTAACCGATTACAAATACGACCCTACCGGCAGAATCATTACCATCACTCAACATAAATCTGGCGAGGGGGAAAATCACCAAGATACTCGCAAAACAGAGATCATTTACGATCCCCTGGGAAGAGAATCAAAGAAAAAGGTCTGGTTTGATACAGGTGCAAACGATTATTCCCTTACACACTTTACCTACGATCTTTTGAATAATATCATCGAAAAAACAGTCGAGGATACCCAAGGCAATATCCTCTTACAAAAATCCTTTACTTATGATAGCGCAGGTAGATGTACTGAAGAGGTAGATGGCCAGATGGACATTGAAACACTCTATGACCCATTTGGAGAGCCTATCTCTTATAAAGATACCGCTGGCAATATCACACAAATCCTGATCGACTATGGCAGCCCACTGAGAAAAACCATCATCAATCCTTTAGGACTGACCACCGAAATAGAATTTGATGCCCTAGGGCGCTTGACTTCCACTGTAAAAAAAGATTCCCATGGAATTTTACTCTCTTCCCAATACGTCCTTTATGATTCTGTTGGCAATAAAAGCGTCGAAAAGAATGCAGTGATTATCGATGGCAAAATACAAAGCCTGCAGGTGATCCGTTGGATTTATGGCCCTATGGGACGTCAAGAAAAGCTCATTGAAGCCGAAGGGACCTCCGAAGAAAAGACAACTACTTTTGTTTATAACAATTTCGGACAACTCATCTCCCAAATCCTTCCAGGCGGTTCCAAACCACTTACCTATATCTATAACAAGGAAGGGTATCTTTACAAAGTCCACTATGATGACCCCAACAAAGATCTTTGTATCTCTAATAGTTACTCTTATGATCGACAAGGGAATGTAACTTCAGCATATGCGCTTTATGGCATTTCTATACAAAGGGAGTGCAACATCTATGGCCAAGTGACAAAAGAAATTGTAAACGATGGGGAGGGAAAATATACGCTGAGCAGCCAATACGACAGAAAAGGAAGGCTAAAAGGAGTTACGCTCCCCGATGGAACTTCTGTCCGCTATACCTATGATGCTCTTTTTGGTAGAGAAGTCATCCGCTTCTCAGCCCAAGGAGTAGAAATGTATAGACATACCTATAATGGCTACGACACCTCAGGCAGACTAAACGAAGAGACTCTCATTGGCTACACCGGTGAACGGATCATTCAATATGAGGCTGGACGCAAGTCTCAAATCTCTACAGACTACCTCATAGAAAAAAGGGCTTATGATGCATTAGGACATCTCACCTCTGCTCAAAAAACAGCCGAATTTGAAACTCCCGACGAAAAATATTTATATAATACTCTCTCTCAACTCACTGCTGATTCTCAAAATACTTATGCATATGATTCGATTGATAATCGACTGAAAATGAACCAAGAGACCCTTCTTTGTAACAGTCTCAATCAGCTCATTCGAGCTGGTCAGGCAGAATGCTCCTACGATCCTTTGGGTAATCTCGCAAGAAAAATCCAGGATGGTGAGGAGATATTATTTACTAGTAACCTCCTATCCCAACTGATTGCTATTAAAAAAGCAGACCAAACGGCCCTCTATTTTTCCTATGATCCCTTTGGCAGACGCCTCACTAAAAAACTCTGCGCTATCTCTGGTAAAAACAAAAAAATACTCTCAGTTTCACGCAGCTTCCATTTTGGAAATCACGAACTTGGCATGTTAAATGATCAGGGACAAATCACTCATTTACGCATCCCGGGACTGTCTGGCGATAAGTTTTCTCTTAAAAGCATAGCCTTAGAACTAGATGGCAGAACCTTTGCCCCTCTACATGATAGCGCCGGCAATTTATCAGCACTCTTAGATCCAGATTCCCGTGAAGTTGTCGAAAACTATGTCTATTCAGGATTTGCCGGAGTTAAAATCTATGCCTATGGAAAAGAAATTTCTCATTCCAGCATAGGTAACCCTTGGCGATTTGCTGAAAAGCCCATCGATGAAGAGACTGGACTGATATATTTTGGATTTCGATACTACGATCCTGCCATCGGTCGCTTTATCTCACGAGACCCTGTTGGTTATCAAGATGGCCCTAATCTTTATGCCTATTTACATAACAATCCGATCAACTATGTCGACCATTTTGGTCTTGAAACTGATGAGTTTGAAGAATATTACTATGGGGATGTAGAAAAACATTGTTATTGCGAAACTCATCGCACCTGCAAAAGAGGCGGAGATCTCGATAAAACTGTCGGATCTGGGCTGCCTACCATTAGATATTCTGATACATTTGAACAAATGTTTGCGGTGCCTCTATGGATAGATCCCTGGAAGCAACATCTCATGTATGAACCTTCCAAGATTTACCAAGTAGAGGGCGAGGAGAGGCCCGATCTTGGAATAGGATTTGCCAATGGAATGGATAACGATTTTGAGAGTGCTCGAACAAGTGCAGAATATCTTTCTCGTCTTACTGGTGGTTATTGTGTACACGCCGTCTATAATGCTACCCATGGCCATCGAGCCGACCTCTTAGAATGTAAGCTTGGCCTGGACTTTATTGCCACAGAGCCAGTGCGTCTCATTCACCAGATGTGGAATAGCTTTTTTGAGAGGAATTCAGCCTCTTCCAAATTCTTAATGGTCTGCCATAGCCAGGGCGCCATTCATGTACGCAATGCTCTCCTGGATTATCCTCCAGAACTGAGAGAGAAAATTATCGTAGTTGCTATTGCACCTGGAGGCTATGTGTATCAAGAAACCTGTGCGCAAGTCACCCATTATCGGAATGCATCAAGTTGGAGAGATTTTGTACCACGTATAGATGGAGAAGGTGCTGCAAGAAGTAAGGAAACCATAGTCGATGTAATTTCTCATCCACAAGCTGGATGGTTTGATCATAGTTTTCTGAGCCAAACATATGAAGAAGCTATATCGAAAGAAGCTAAACGGTTTCTTGGGAGATAAATGAAAAAAATATATAAATTTATTATTTTCATAGCATTCACCCTGTTGTCAACATCTTGTGATTTCACAACTAATGGCGCTCAAAAATATCAAATTTCTGATCAAGAAAAAGCCGTCAATAAAGTCATGGAACGCAATACCAGAATACTAAGTGAAAAATACAAAATGTATCCATTCGGGATAACAGTTGCTATGCCCGGAGGAAATATACAATATCTAGAGTTAGCATTTCAAATTTACGGCCCGCTCTCGCAAGACTCTATTCGAAAAATACTAATAGATGCAGCTCATGACTTTCTTGAGAATATCAATTCAGATCAGGAGCTCTGTTTATACTTAAAAAACCATGTCTTTGATATACATCAAATTGGGATCACCCTTTTTTTGATAGATTCTCATAGAATGCCTATCCGTGATCCAGAAATTGGCATTGCATCTATTGAAAAAGGAAAAATAATATATGACAAAAGGGCTGAAAAATATGATGAATACCTAAAAAGGAATATGCCATTTTATACATCTAGCTGTACTGAATCCTACGAAGAAGCTCTACAAATTCTGAGCTCTCAAGGTGAATGACCTGCGGTGCACAAACGGTGCAATGATATAGCCAAATAATCAGTACACTCCAATATAATCCAGTAGATTTTAGAATGACAATCCCCTATCCTCGTGTGCGTTAAAGTTGGATGGTGCTGGTTAGATGGAATATTAGGGAGGAGCCCCTGAAAGGGGCGAAAGTGCAACAGCCCATGGCAACGCCATAGGCATGAGAATTTATTTATTTGGATCTTTTTGCTGGAAGGGGAATTTAGCCTGAAGAGCCATTGCAACAGTTGTCATGAAGATACATGTTATGGCTGCTAAAGCTACCGCAGCAGCTAATTGCTTTCTTTTCTCAGAAGAGATAGCTGTTTGATTAGCATGAGGGGAGATAGTGGTCACTCTGCTGTGCAGGTTTTTATTATAAATATAGGAATCAACTTGACGGTGGTCGCTATTGTGCACAATGATCATAGAGCCATCGGGAATAGAGCTTTCATTTACATAGGTCATGAAATGGTTTCCATGGCTTAACTTGCCCTCTTTAAAAAAGGAGTTGCCATGCTGATAAAAAGTTTCATGATTGCTTGCATATGATCGATTTGGAACACCTAACATCTCTTACTCCTAATAATAATGTTAAAATAACAGGAAAAGAATAGACATATTATTATTAGAAGTCGATATAAACAAAACAGGATAAGCAAGATCGCTGTCACTAGCGTGTCGGCGGTAGGATATGATCTTCTATCCTGTGCTATCTTGCCTATCCTGTTTATTCAGAAAAGAGGAGGGGTAATTCTACCTCTCTTTAAACCCAAGTTGCGACCTCAGTTGTTCGATCTTCCACTCTCTTAGCCAGATTCAATACATGGGTGAGGAACCGATGGTTCTTGTTTTGTTCTATGGATTCCTCTTTGGTTAACCCCTTCAATTTTTTGGTATACGCTTCCATGTTCTCATTAACTACACGGCGGTAGTCGGGAATAGTCCCTTCGATAGAGGCTTTGACCCCCGTCGTCATCCAAACTGTATAGTCTCTTAGGTCAAAGTGATCAAAAAACTCCCCTTTATTGAAGTTAATACCGGCCTTTTCCAACCCATGTTCGATGTTTTCCTGAGTCTCTAGCATTTTTTCCATAAATTGTAGAGCTTCCATGAGCGGTTTGTGTTTTGTCATCATATCTTGGATCTCTTTTTCGAGCTTTAGCCTTTCAACTTCTCGGCCCTTAATGCTTTCAATTGTTTTGTTAATGAAAGGAACTACCTGAAGAAGTGTCGGAATGACCTCATTAAACATTTTATTACAATCCTCTACACCGCACCTAGCAGCACCGTTTTGACCAGCAATATCGTGATTGTGAACATCGTGGACAATCCGTCCGTAGACTCTTGTCAGAAGAGGAATTTCTTTGAGCATTTTGTTGTGCTCAGAGTAGCTAGTCTCCAGTCGTTTTTTCACTTTCTCCCATTCTTCCTTTTTAATTAAAAATGAATCACTACCTTTAATATTAAAGTCCTTAGTTTCAGCTATTTTCAACATGTCATCTGAAACAAATTCCTTAAACAAGTTCTGCAGTTCAATTAAATTACCAATGCCAGGGTCGGATTGTAAGTCTTTCTGAGTTTTACAAATCTTTTTACAATGTTCTATGGTATCGCTTCCAAAATATTTTCTATAATCACTAGCATATGGCTTTTGGTTATCACGTTGTATTAACCCAGCCTTCATGTCTGACGTCAAATCAAAGGACTGCTCCGTAGTCTTCGTAATCTGATCCCGATCCAATTTATTGAGCCTGTCCAGTTCTGCTTTCTTTTTCTTTAACCCTTCTAATTCAGGAGCAAGATTTTTGAGTTGTGCTTCAAGATCATCATGGATGTTCTGAAATTTTTTCCTGTTATTGGTTTTAAACTCTTTTTCTATCGCCTCTTTTACAAGCTTATTCTTGCGTGGAATCGCGAGCGATTTGGATAAGCTTCCGCCACTTACTTTAATGGTGAGGTAGTCTGCAAGGGGATCTGCCGCACCAGCTGGATTGATATCGATATTGAATTTGCAATCTTTACTCAATCCAAACTCTGTAATTGAGAAGTAGCGGTTAATATCATTCGGAGCAGTTACAGCGAGATGCGGCAACAATTGGTCGCTTGTCACATTGGTTAGGGAGTTTGTGCGGAGTTGAGCAGTTGTAACTGTTGAAATGGTAGCCGGCACTCCATTATCACCCAATACGACGCAGGGGATCTGCTTTGCCATATCAGCGACACCCATTTTAACTGCCCCATCAATCGAGGTAGCGGGTTTTCTTGCATCGAACAGAACATAGTTGTTTGGATTTACCAAGGTTCCCTGGATTCTCTGCTTTTCAAAGAGATCCGCCTCTTCTTGGGAGATAAAGATGGGAGCCGCGGTAGCGCTGATCAGGATAAAGTGTGAGGCGATATCCATCTCTTGCACCAGAGGACTAATTTTATAAGCGTTTCGAAGATCGGGCCTGACCAGATGCTTCATGGAGTCTATCCTTTCAACAGTCAACAATGGGGTGGGGTTCGCAATGAAGTTCAAGGTTGCAGGACGAGTTCTTGCAGCCATTGTCACATTGGGAATTTCATTTCGCTCCAAGACCTCTATATAGCTTTCAGCGAGGGCTTCAGCAATGGCCTCTGCTTGCGCCTCTGCGAGTGCCAGTGCTTGCGCCTGAGCAATTGCCTGCATATTGGATTGAACAGCGAAGACTTGAA
>Ga0206975_1170_pt1 | contig 15644 bp, 9 predicted proteins | sample Alteio_BWOrgHeat_81_FD_152919 | JGI IMG/M metagenome (GOLD analysis project Ga0206975, IMG submission 152919) | Enriched cells from forest soil in Barre Woods Harvard Forest LTER site, Petersham, Massachusetts, United States -... | ecosystem: Environmental > Terrestrial > Soil > Temperate forest > O... | reverse complement strand
CCCAACTCAGCCAATTTGAGAGGAATCAATATGAAGAAGACATGGTTTATCACAGGCGCTTCTCGCGGTTTCGGCCGCATCTGGGCCGAGGCCGCGCTCCAGCGCGGAGATAAGGTCACGGCCACCGCGCGAAAGCTGGAAGACATCGTGGACCTTAAAGAGCGCTTCGGGGATGCGGTCCTGCCAATGGCCCTCGACGTGACCAATTCAGAGCAGGTGTCCCAGGTCGTTCAGCAGGCGTTCAAGCATTTCAGCAGGTTGGATGTTCTTGTGAACAATGCCGGCACGAGCCTTTTCGCGGCTACAGAGGAGGCGAGCGACGAGCAGATCCGTGACTTGTTCGACGCGAACAACATCGGGATGGTTCGGGTGTTGCGATCGGCTCTGCCTCTGCTGCGGAAACAAGGGAGCGGACACATCCTCGGCGTTTCGAGCGGTCTTGGGATTACGGCGCTGCCGCTCATCGGCTTCTACTGTGCCACGAAATGGGCAGTGGAAGCTCTGCACGAGTCACTGGCGCAGGAGGTGAGACCCTTCGGCATCAAGGTGACGCTGGTTGAGCCTGGAGCTTACGCAACCGATTTCGGTAAATCCGCAGAGATCGCAGATGCTCTGGAGCCATACGTGGAGTTCAGGAAACAGTTTCTGACGCGTTTGGCCGGAATGGAACGGGGCGACCCAGAGGCGACCTCAGAAGCCGTCCTGAAGCTTGTGGACGTGGACGATCCACCGCTGCGACTCGGACTAGGCAACTCGATTCTGCCGAGAGCACGCGCCGCGTATGCAGAGCGACTGGCCGAATGGGAAGCGTGGGAGGAAGTGTCGAATGCGGCCATGGGCGAACCGAAGAAATCGGCTACAGAGTGGATCGAGCAGCTGGCTTACGGAAGCCAGATCCGGCATGATGCTGCGGATGAGTCCGTTTTTGGAGCAGGCGAGACGAAATGATCAGAGCTCGTCAGCGATGCAAACTGGCGGGATAACTAACGCTGAGTATATAGCAAGCGTCGAAGGAGGTTGTATGGCAGACACTAAGACCCTTATTGAGCAGGCGTACTCCGCATTCAACAAGCGGGATATCGACGGTGCATTAGCACTTATGACGGGAGAAGTGAGCTGGCCCAAAGCTTCGGAGGGCGGCAGGGTTGTCGGAAAGGAAGAGATCCGCGCTTATTGGATTCGACAATGGGGTGAGTTCGATGGCCATGTTGAACCGCTGGCAGTAACCGAGGAAGATGGAGGCAGGATCCGGGTCAGAGTGCACCAGCTCGTCTGGAATCTTGAAGGGAATGTTCTTTCGGACAGCGAAGTTCTCCACATATTCACCATGAACAACGGTCTCATCGCAGCTATGGACCTCGGGGATGAGACCGATACAACGGGTCCGACTGCCGCATTCTCGCATCGATCCTAACTGGCAACCCACCATGGACCTGCGCTACAGAAATAGCTGCAGGGAACCTATCCATTGTCCACGCTCGGGAGCGGGTGAATGACTTATACAACCCGTCGCGAGTTCTTATCCTCACTGCTGTTCGCATCGGTCCAAAGCATCGTGCCCGCTTCGATGCAGGGCACGAGTAGCAGTAAGTCTTCCGCCGCAGTTCTCGACAAACGCGACTTCGGCCCTGTGCGGAACAAGATCCTTAACGAGATTGCGCGTGGAGCAGCTACTGGAGTAGCTGTCGCTGTCGCACACAATGGAAAGATTGTCTGGGAAGAGGGCTTTGGATGGGCAAATCGCGAGGCATCCGTAAAGGCGACCTCTCGTACGCCGTTCAACCTGGCATCACTCACGAAACCCTTCACCACTACGACACTCATGACCTTGGTTGCAGAGGGCAAACTCTCTTTGGACGATCCCGCAAATAACCACCTCGCGAAAAGCAAGATAATTGGCGCGAACGGAAACGCGGATGCCGCAACAGTGCGGCGGCTAGGGGCGCACGTGAGTGGACTGCCCACGATGTTCGCAATGTTCGATCGCAATGAAGCGAATCTCGCTCCCAGTCCCGAGGCGCTCCTCACCGAATATGGAAGCCTCGCGTACCCGTCCTGGTCTTGTTATGAATACAGCAACGTTGGTTTTGCGGCGCTGAGTGCCATCGCATCGAACCTGACGGGAGTTGAGATCGGAACTTTAATGACGCAGAGCGTCCTGACACCACTTGGCCTCGACGACAGCTTCTTCGGCACCAGTGTTGCGCGGCTTCCAACGGGTGCGGTGCGATACGATTCCTCGGGAAACCCGATCCCGGACTACACAACTGCGACGCCCGCGTCCGGAGAACAGTACGCCAGCGCTCACGACCTCGCCCGATTCGCGATGTTTAACATGAAAAATCGTTATCGAGCGCGGATACTGGATGATCGCTGGATCGAAGAACTTCACAAACCGGTTTTCGTTGGCCCTTCGGGCGGCGCAATCACATTCGGCTGGTTTACCACACATCTGAAATCCGGCGAGCAAGTGATCTTCAAAGGCGGTGGCCAGCCAGGAGTAACTACGGACCTCTATATGGTTCCGTCTCAAAAACTTGCATGCCTGGTCTTGACCAACCGAACAGGCGGGAGAGAGCTATGTCTCAGCGTGTGCAACGAAATCCTCTCCAGCTATTTACCCGAATGGCGTCAGCTGGAAGAGACGGCTGGACCTTCTCCGTCGCCATTCGTAATCACATACAGCTTGGGCGGCCATTGGCAAGGAACCCTCACAAACGACGGTGCGAAGATGCAGGTACGGCTGAAGATCGAATCCTCCGACTCGGCCACGCTGCAACTTGACGACAAACCTGCGGAGAAGATCACCGAGATGCATTTAGAAGGGGTAGGGTTCAGTTGCCATTGTGCCCCGCCTCGATCCCGGCGAAAGCAAGAGACCATCACTCTAAGATCAAGATGGAGGCCTGCCCCTGAATCGCATTGTTGCCTCGATCAGAAACTTCCGCGAGGATGCGCGCTTCGCCGTCAGGCAGTTCCGGCGCGCTCCAGCGTACGTCATCTTCACCATACTGGTTCTTGCCCTCGGCATCGGCACAGTCACGGCCATGTTCACTATCAGTTATGGCGTCCTGCTGAAGCCGTTGCCGTTTCGCGCTGACCGCCAGCTGTTTGAAGTCGTTGAGAGCACCGCCGAAGGCGACGAGGGTTTCGCGGCTTCCTACCCCGAGATCACGCAATGGCAGCAGGCAACCTCGGACATTGCCGATGTCGCATTTGCCTCGAATTATGTAAACATCATCGACGCTCCCGCCGGCGCAGAAATGATCTCCTCGGTGGCAGCCAGTCCCAACCTCTTTACTCTGCTGGGCGTCGAGCCAATCATAGGGCGCAGCTTCCTGCAGAACGAGCAGATCACAGACCATCCCAACGTCGTGCTGCTGAGTTACGACACCTGGCAGCGCAGTCTCGCAGGCGATCGCAAGGTATTGGGCAAAACCGTGCACATCGGCGCAACTCTGTACACCGTCATCGGAGTCATGCCCAAACAATTCCGCTATCCCTTGGGGGACACACGCGCGGAAGTCTGGGTCCCGCTCGAGCGCAGCGCCCTGGTCCCAAAGCTTGACGATCCCTATGGATCGCCTTGGCACCCGATTGTCCGCCTGCACGCCGGCGTCCGGCCCGAAGCGCTTGAAAGCTCGCTAGCACGTGTGCATTCGCAATTTGTGAAGAGCGAAACTCCCAACCGCATCCGTCTGCTGCGCCTCCACGATCAGCTGGTGCGCGAGGTCCAGCCCGCTCTTCTAGCTCTCGAGATAGCGGTGGCCATCGTCTGGCTCATCGCCTGCAGCAACGTGGCTGGCCTGCTTCTGGCGCGTGTTGTGGCGCGTCGCACTGAGATCGCGGTCCGCTCCGCGCTCGGAGCCGCCAGGCGCCGCATGGTCGCGCAGTTTCTCACCGAGTCGCTCTTGCTCAGCATCGCTGGGGCGGTCGGCGGCCTGGGAATTGCCGCCCTCATCCTGCGCATATTCCGCCACATGTTGGGCACCATGCTTCCCATGGCCCAGAACATTCATCTCGACTGGTCCATCTTTGCTGGCCTCGTCGTCCTCACCCTCCTCACAGCCCTCACCTTTGGTACCGCGCCCGCGCTCCTTGCTGCATGGGCAGGCACCGAAGCAGGCTTGAGGAACAGCGGCCGCAGCCAGACCGGCGATCGCCGGCACAACCGCGCGCGCGCCGTACTCCTCGTCAGCGAAGTCGCCCTGTCCATTGCACTGCTCATCGGCGCCGGGCTCATGATGCGCACCATGTACGCTCTGCGCCACGTTCCGCTGGGCTTCCGCACCGACCACCTCCTGGTCACCAGTCTGACCGCGCCCGGCGATCTTTATAAGGATCAGAACATAGGCGCCGCGGCCTGGCAGCCGCTCCTCGATGCGGTGCGCCAACTCCCCGGCTTCAAAGACGCGGCACTTTCCACAGTCATGCCGTTAAAGCACCCCGTCGAGTGGCAAACCATCGTTTACAAAACCAACTGGACCGAAGGCAATGTCGACGCCGTCGTCCGCGCCGCCTCTCCGGGGTTGATGGATGTGCTCGGCATACGCATGCACAGCGGCCGTTTCTTCAACTTGGGCGACACCCCCACCAGCATTCCGGTAGCAGTCGTCAATCGCATCTTTGTTGATCGATACCTCGGCGGGGGAGACGCGCTCGGCAAGCAGTTTCGATTTGGGCGCAAACCTACTACGGCAACGGTGATCGGAGTCACTGACGATATCCACCAGGACTCCCTCACCAATGCCAGTGTGCCCGAACTCTATCTCTGCATACCGCAGATAGCGCGCGATAATCCACTCTACTTGGCGATCGTCAGCAAATACATGGAGCTCGCCATCCGCACTGAAGTTGCCCCCGGCACCATGGTTGCTCAGTTGCGCCGCCAGATCGCTGAAGTCAATTCCCATCTCGCCATCGGCGAATTTTCCACCATGTCTGAAGCCGTGGAAGACTCCATCGGTGCGCAGAAACTGGCCGCCGGAGTCGTGGGGGTTTTTGGCGGCCTCGCACTGCTCATCACCCTCGTCGGTCTCTACGGGCTGCTCACCTACATGGTCGAACAGCGGACCCGGGAGATCGGCATTCGCATGGCCCTGGGCGCCGACCGCGCCGCCGTCATCAGTATGATCATGCGCCAGGCCCTGCTGCTCATGGCTCTCGGGGCCGCGGCCGGAGTTTGCATCGCTCTCTGGAGCAACCGGCTGCTTCATGCCTTCCTCTACGGTGTCACCGCATCCGACCCGTGGACTATCGCCCTGGCGCCCCTCGGGCTCGTCCTCTGCGGGTTGGCCGCCGCCGCCGTCCCCGCACGGCGCGCTGCCGGCTCGAACCCCGTCGACGCGCTCAGAGCAGAGTAAAACCGTCTCGTGCAGACACCTGTACTGCAGCTTGTCCAAAGGTTCAAGAGCATATTGCAATTTGCCGTCCAGGAATCGTCAATCGCGCATATGGCTCAGTCCACCAAACTTCCGAAACCGCGACCGATTTCGGCGATTGCTAAATTGCCAAGTTACTCACCAAGAGGAATTGAAGCAAGAACGCTCGTCGTGGGCAAAGGTCTGGGCAGAGATCGTTAGGGCAGAGGACGCGGGCCCATTAAGGGCCCAATAGGCATGACCAGGGGTGCCTTAGAGCGCCAAAAAAAAGCCATCCGTGACGCCTATTTTCAATTCGTTACCGTTTTCTTACGCCCAGTCACTGAAGAGGTCGCGGTTCGAGGCCGTCCTCCCCGTCAGCCAGGAGCAGGTATCGATCGTCAGCTTGTCCTCCTCGTGTAGTCGAATGGCAATGAGTCGGCGATGCTGGACTCACGTCGGATCGCAAATCCCGCAGGGACTGAGGGCCGAAACGCCCGCAGGGACCACTGGCAGTTTTGATGGCACTTCGCACCGGCATACCGTGCAGGACGCTGCGACCTCATGCAAATGCTCTGAGCTACTCAAGCTATTGAAATAAATGGCCGATCCGGGTCATTACGGCTGCTTGCGGGAGATTGCAGCGATCAACAATAGCTGCGCAGAACACATTTCGAGTCAGGTGCATTCAACCGGGCTCTGCCACCTCTCCGTCTGCTGAAGTCTCATGTTCTGAATAAGATGTAGCGGCAGAAATTTCGCGCTCTGTGGATTGCAGCATCGCCGGAGCTTATTGCTTTTGGTTCGGCTCCCCCTCTCCATCTATCGGTCTATCCGGTCCTAAGATCCCCGTTGATCAACCAGGCACCTTTCGACGGGCGCATTCGAAAAGTTCACTCCGTAGATGCCCTGAGATGCATCAGAGCACACGGACGTAGTACAACAATTGGTTGCAAAAAAACATCCATGACCCGGGAGGCAACATGTTCAGCCGATTTCGGCCGGGCGCAATGATCGGTCTGGCCGTCGCATCTTTCCTGCTTCTGCAATTCGCGCAGACAGCAAGCCCTCAGTTCATCTCCCAGCCCTGAGGAACCGGTGAGACTTCGGTCAGCCAGTAACGAAGCGATACCTTTTGGAGGCCGTATGAAGAAATACCCCGCAAGCCTTCTCGCGATCTGCGCGATGGCAATTATCTTCCTGAGCCTGAATACAACTGCGTTTGCGCAATTTCGCACCTCAATCCAAGGCACGGTCACCGATCCAAGCGGGGCAGTAATTCCCGGGGCGACCCTCACGCTCAAGAATCTCCAGACGAACCAAATCTCTACAAGCACCAGCAGCGACAGCGGCGTCTACAATTTCAACGCACTTCCGCCCGATCATTTCGACTTGACTGCGTCGAAAGACGGGTTCCAAAAGAAAGTCCTTACCGATTTGCAATTGATTCCAGAGCAGGCCAACTCAGTAAACCTGCAGATGTTACCTGGCGGCTCTACTGAAACTGTCACCGTTAATGCCGCTCAGATTCCGGCCCTCGATACCGAAACCGCGGACACTGCAACGTCCATCTCTGGCAACCAGATCGAACACATGCCTATTTATGAACGCGACCCCACCAGTCTCATTCGCCTGGCACCCGGAGCCCTGTCCGACGGTGCGCAGGCAGCCGGAGGCGGCGGATTTCAGGCTCCAGGTACTCAGACCGGAGCTTCATCGGGCGGGGGTGGCAACCTCGGACATTCCAGCAGTATTTTCGCCACTGAAAACGGCCCTTCGGCCAACGTGAACGGCGGCCAGTACGAGAATAACGGCTACACCATCGACGGTATCAGCACGGATAGTGCTGTCTGGGGCGGAGCTACGGTCATTACTCCAAGTCCGGAGTCGATCGGCGATCTCAAGATTGTTTCGAACGCCTACGACGCGGAGAATGGCCGCTTCGCGGGTGCCGTAGTCGAAATGATCACCAAGAGCGGAACAAACAATCTGCACGGTAGCTTCTTCTACCAGATCACCCGCCCTGGTCTGAATGCGTATCAGCGCTGGAATGGTCCGGGGTCCGCGCAGGCATTTAATCCCACAACCGGAGCCAAACTGACTCCCGCTGAGCGTGGTCTGCTCCGCGATGAGGACCGCTACAACCAGTGGGGTGGCAGCATCGGGGGGCCAATCTGGAAGAACAAGATATTTGCTTTCTTCGCGTACGAGAAGCAAGCGCAGACTATCGGGGCGACCGGCACCGAGTGGTATCCAACCTCCCAATTCAACGGGCTTGCGCCCTCGGGCAGCATTGCTTCCACATTTCTCGGCTTTCCAGGATCGGCTGTCGTAGGAACCGTGGTCGGCTCCACAACCTGCAACGCCTACGGACTCACTGAAGGCGTAAACTGCAGGACCATTGCCGGACAAGGCCTGAATCTCGGTTCGCCGCTGACCACGCCTCTAGGGACGCAGGACCTCACCTGGGTAAGTCCCGCCAATCCCGGCGTCGGCAGCGGCCTTTCGAATGTCCCCGATATTGCCCTGTACACAGTCAGCAACCCTACCACTACGAACTTTCAGCAATTCAACGGGCGCATGGATGGCCAAATTGGCAGCAAAGATCATGCCGCTTTTGTCATCTATTGGGTTCCAGCGAGCAAGACCAATTTGAACGGCGCTCTGGGTTATCAGCTGTTTCATCACGAGCAGATCAACGACGCCTTTTCGGGCATCTGGAATCACATTTTTTCACCAAACTTCTTGAACGAGGCCCGCGCCAATGCAGCGGGGTGGCGCTATAACGAACTGGCCACCAACCCTCAGGCTCCATTCGGACTACCCCAGACCCTCTGGTACAACAGTAACGGCCTGAACTTTGGCAACATCGCCCTCGGACAGCTCGGCGTGACCGCGCCTGGACATCTGAACCAATGGACTTACGGCTATAAAGACGTCGCCACCATGGTTCATGGCTCGCAGACCTGGAAGTTTGGGGGTGAAGCCACTAGGCTCTACTATCTGAACGACCCCATCGGCGCACCGAACTTCACCTTCTACAACATCTGGGATTTCCTGAATGATGCTCCGGAAGCCGAAGGCGGCCCGTTCCAGGCAACCACCGGTTTTCCCGGAGGGTTCCGCAACGATAACCGCCAGACTATCTGGGGCTTCTTCTTTCAGGATAACTGGAAGGCTCGTCCGAATCTGACCCTGACCGCAGGTCTTCGCTACTCTTACTTTGGACCGCTTAGTGATAAAGACAACAATATGGGCGTTCTCCGCTTCGGCAGCGACTCCAGTTTTCTCACCGGCATCACGATCAAACCCGGAATCAACGCATGGAACGCCCAAAAGCTCAACTTTGGACCACAGGTCGGCTTCAATTGGGCTCCGAACTATTACAACGGAAAGGTCGTCTGGCGCGGCGGTTTCGGCCTGAACTACAACCAGGAACAGATTGCCAACGCGAACGCCAACGACGGCAACCCGCCGGGAACTTCGTCTGTTCCCGGAACCAGCACCAGTCCGGCGAACATCAATCCGAATATTCTCTACGCGACTTCCTCAAGCCCAACGAATATCAATGGGTATCCGGCGAACCCGAGCGTGATTACAACATTTAACTCTGCCGGCCTGCCAACGGTGGGAGCCGCGAATCTGAGTGCACTGACTAACAATCTGCCTACACAGTATGTGTACCACTGGTCTCTTGAAGTACAAATGGATCTGTCGCATGGATGGGTGGGAACCCTCACCTATTTGGGCAGCTCCGGCAAGCACCTCTTGTTCGACTATGATGCAAACGGATACGGGACCACATTCGGTGCGCCGCTCAATCCTCTGGTCAATAGCGTCAATACCTTTGGCAATCAGGGCAAATCGAACAACAACATGATGATTGCCGACCTGAAGCATCAGTTCTTGCAAGGCTTCTCTGTGGAAGGGCAGTACACCTGGGCTCACAGCTTCGATACGAACTCCGGCCCGTATTTCCGCTCGCCCTATATTTACAATACCCAGTACGCCTACGGACAGTCGGACTACGACCTCAGAGATACTTTCAAGCTGTTTGGCATTTGGCAGCCGGTTGTCTTCCACGGCAATGACTGGAAAGAGAAGGTCGCTGGCGGATGGACGATCAGTGGCATCTTTACGTACCACACTGGCTTTGGGTGGACTCCGTACTATACGGCACCGCACCAGATCTATTGCAACCTTTGCAATTACGGGTTCTCGAGTTTGCGTCCCTCTTACAACGGCACCGGCGGCCGCAACTCAAGCAATAACGCGTTCAAGACGGGAAGCAACTTTACTAACCCCGGCACTGCAAACACCGGGACCAACAACGACCAGTTCTTCAACAATTACTTTTCGGTTCCGAACTACGCGAATGCCATCGCCGACAACCCTGGACAGTTCGCAACCGCATTCATCCCGCCGCCGGGAATCGGCCGCAACTCGATGCCGGGCCCAAACTACCGTGACTTGGATGGGAACCTCGCCAAAGCATTCGGTTTGCCCAGAATCCCGGGCATTGGAGAAGGCGCGAAGATCGAAATTCAGGCCAACTTCCTGAATATCTTTAATACGCTGAACATTAACCCCAGCAGCATTTCGACCAACATTGCAAACCCTGGACTTGGCCAGGCCTCAAGTGCACTTGGGTCCAGAATCATTACCTTCCAGGGGCGCTTCAGCTTCTAAGTCGAATTCCTGGACAGATTCCCGTTTCTGACCAGATTGCACAAACCTCCGATAGGGCCGGACTTACTCCGGCCCTTCTTTTCATCTGTGACATCATTTAAATTCATGCGCGAGACTCGCCACGACGTCGTCGTCATTGGAGCCGGACTCGCCGGACTCGCCGCCGCTCGCAGCCTTTGTGATGCTGGCCACAAAGTCATCCTCGTCGAGGCTCGCGACCGCATCGGCGGCCGCCTGCTGACCGTACGCGACTCATCGACGTATCTCCCCATCGAGCTCGGCGCCGAATTCGTCCACGGACGGCCGCCCGAACTCCTCGACCTGATCCATGAAGCCGGACTCACTCTTTACGAGCGCACGGGCGAATTCATCTGTTTCGAAAACGGCAAACTCGGCGACTGCGGATTTTTCGGTGAAGCCTTCGATCTGCTCGAAGACCTGCCAGCTTCGCCTGATATGACCTTCTCGGAATTTCTGGCGCAAAAGCACCTTCCCGAACACATCGCCATGCGGGCTAAGGCATATGTCGAAGGATTTAACGCCGCTGACGCCAATCGCATCGGTACGGCCGCTCTTCGCAGACAACAACAAGCGGAACACGAAATAGAGGGCGACTGCTCATTCCGGATCATTGAGGGCTACGACCGCCTGGCTGCCTATGTTCACGATCGTTTCCTCGCCGCCGGAGGGTTATTGCACCTGAAAACGCCGGTTGCCTCAATCAGTTGGCGTTCCGGCGAGGTGCGCGTTGCGACTTCCAATCCCGACATCCCTGAAGTCCACGCCGCACGCGCTGTCGTCGCTGTGCCTCTGGGCGTCCTTCAATCAGGCACGTTTCGCATTATTCCGGAACCGCAGGATTCAGTCTCTGCGGCGCGCAAACTCGCCATGGGCACAGCTGTGCGCATTTCGCTGGTCTTTCGTGAGCGCTTCTGGGAACCATCTTCGCCGAATCTCAGCTTCCTCTTCGCGCAGGAAAGCATGCCTCCCACCTGGTGGACCGCTGCGCCGAATGTATCTCCAACGTTGACCGGCTGGCTCGCCGGGCCGCGTGCTCTTCGCGTCCCGATCGGCGCAGCACTCCCAAGCGGCGGAGCCTTAAAAGACCAGGCACTTGCCACGCTCGCTACAATCTTCAAGCGCAACGATCTTCCCGCGCTGCTGACAAGCTTCCACACCCACGACTGGCAATCCGACCCGTACAGTCTTGGCGCATATAGCTATGCGCCCGCAGGAGCCCTCGGCGCCTCGGATGATCTCGCGGTGCCAGTCGAGAATACCCTCTACTTTGCCGGCGAGCACACTGATACCACCGGACACTGGGGAACCGTGCACGCCGCGCTGCGTTCCGGTCTCCGCGCCGCATCCCAAATCCTCGAATGACAGAAGGTCATCGCGTCCGGCGAATGGCACGCTAATCTTTTCTTTCATGTACACTTCGCATCGGTCAGAATTTCGCGTCCCGGAGCCCTCAGAAAATCAAGATGACTGGACAAAGATTCATCACCGCCCTCGCCATTCTCGTAACCGCTTACATTCCTGTCTCCGCTCAGACCATTGCCGCCACGCCGCCCATGGGCTGGAACAGTTGGAACCACTTCGCCGAAAAGGTGAATGACGCTGATGTGCGCGCCGCAGCCGACGCTCTTGTCTCCAGCGGCATGCGCGACGCCGGTTACATCTACGTCAACATCGACGACACCTGGCAGGGTGAACGCGACGCCTCCGGCGTCATCCACGCCAACAGCAGGTTCCCCGACATGAAGGCCCTCTCTGACTACGTTCATTCCAGGGGTCTCAAGATTGGCATCTACTCATCGCCCGGCCCCAAAACCTGCGCCGGCTACGCCGGTAGCTACGGGCACGAAGAGCAGGACGCGAAGACCTACGCTGAGTGGGGTATGGATTACCTCAAGTACGACCTCTGCAGCTTCGGTGAGCTTATGAAGAAGGAATCCGGCGGCGACCCCCAAAAGGCCTTCGCCATGCAAAAGGCCGCATACGAGAAGATGCATAAAGCGCTTGTGGCCACCGGGCGTCCCATCGTTTACAGCCTCTGCCAATACGGCTGGAACAACGTGTGGGAATGGGGCACCGAGGTCGGTGGCAACCTTTGGCGCACCACCGGAGACATCAACGACACTTACAGCCGCATGGTTGAAATAGGATTCTCACAGGCCGGCCTCGCCAAATACGCAGGTCCCGGTCATTGGAACGACCCCGACATGCTCGAAGTTGGCAACGGAGGCATGACCGAAGACCAGTACCGCACGCACATGACGCTCTGGGTCATCCTTGCTGCGCCCTTGCTCGCCGGCAACGACCTGAGCAAGATGTCGCCACCCACCCTTGCCATGCTGACTAATAAAGAGGTCATCGCTGTCGATCAGGATCCCCTCGGCAAACAGGGTGATCGCGTCTCTGCCGTCGGGCCGACCGAGATCTGGTCCAAGCCTCTAAGCAACGGAGCGCAAGCCGTCGCCCTCTTTAACCGTTCGGAAACGGAGAAGTCCATCAGTTTCCGCCCGCGTGACATCGGTTTCGCCAAGAGCTTTAAGCTCCGCGACCTTTGGCAGGGCAGGGAAGTCACTGCTACCGGAGACACCTATACAGCGACGGTTCCCGCTTACGGAGCCGTCTTACTGAAGGTAAGCCGCTAGATCAGTTCCTTTGCCATCCAGGTTGGGGCGAAGCGGACGTGATGGAGCCTGCCATCGATAACTTTCCCATTGTCCGCCTGCTCCGGTAGTGTCGAACCTAGCATGTCGCAACCTCATCAGGTGGCACCCAGCCTTTCCGAAGTCGACCCAGCGCGGATCATGCGCCGGGTCTTTTGGCGGCTCATCCCTTTTCTTTTCCTGCTTTACGTCTGTGCCTATCTCGACCGCGTCAACCTCAGCTTTGCCGCGCTCTCCATGCGCCGCGACCTGGGATTTTCCGGTACCGTCTATGGAGCCGGTGCCGGACTCTTCTTCATCAGCTACGCCCTCTTCGAAATCCCCGCTAACCTCGTCCTGTTGCGTCTCGGCCCGCGACGCTGGATCGCCATCATCATGGTCGCGTGGGGATTTCTCTCCACATCCATGGCCCTCGTCCACTCACCCGCCACTTTCTATATAGCTCGCTTCCTCCTCGGAGCAGCCGAAGCAGGATTCTTCCCCGGCATCATCCTCTGCCTCACCCGTTGGTTTCCGATTGCGCAGCGTGCCCGCGCCTTCGCGCTTTTCATCACCGCCGCCCCCGTCTCGGGAGTCATCGGCGCTCCTCTTTCCACTCTTCTGCTGCGCCTCGGTGGCATCGCTCATATTGCCGGGTGGAAGTGGCTCTTCCTCGGCGAAGGTCTGCCCTCGATCCTTCTTGGAATCACCGTCTTCTTTGTCATCACCGATCGTCCCGAGGAGGCTCCCTGGCTCTCGCCCTCTGAGCGCCAGTGGCTCATTGCCGAGGTCGATGCGCACTCACACCACGCCGCCACACATCTGTCGCATGCCTTCCGCAGCACCACCGTCTGGCTGCTTTCTTCCATCTATTTCGCGATGTCCGTCGGACTCTACGCCCTCAGTCTCTGGCTGCCTATCGTTATCAAGGGCATTACCCACGCCAGTGATCTCCGCGTCATCGGCCTCACCACCATTCCCTATGCGCTCGCTGCCGTGGCCATGCTTCTGGTCGCCCGCAGTTCCGATCGCTCCCGAGAGCGCAAGTGGCACCTCTGCGCCTGCCTCATCGCTGCCGCTCTGGGATTCATCGCCAGCGCCATTCCCGCTACCCCCGCCCTGTCGCTGGCTGCAATCTTCTTCTGTACGGCGGGCGTCTGGAGCGGGCTCGGGCCCTTTTGGTCTCTTCCCACCTACATTCTGCGCGGAACCGCCGCTGCCGCCGGCATCGCCTTCATCAACTCCGTCGGAGCCGTTGGCGGATTCACAGGACCCTACATCATGGGCATCGCCAGCGATCTCACCCACAGCTTCCGCGCCGCCCTCCTCGTCACCGGACTCGTCCTTGTCCTCGCCGCGCTCGTTGCCTCCCGCCTGAAGGCCCCTCAACGGCTATAGCTCCGGGCGCCAAATGCGTACGGCGTTATTTGCGCAGCGCGAGACGTGGCAGGATAGGATGCTTGAGAGCAGAACCATGGCCCAAATCCATCCAGTCGCGATCCTGACTCCGCTGGTCGTTGGCTGCGGCGCTGTCTTCTGTACGATTTTTATCCATGGGCTGGCGTTGATGTCGGCGGTGAACTTCTTTCGCTATGAGAGAAAAGTCGGCCGCGCTGGCAGAAAATTCCTAATCGATGTTGCAATTGTCGCCTTGGTATTGTCATTTGCCTTCCTGGCGCACCTGCTTGAGATCGCCCTCTGGGCAGGCTTATTCCTCATCTGTGGACAATTTCAGGACTTCGGAGCTGCGTACTACCACTCAGCGGTCAACTACACGACCTTGGGCTACGGCGACATAATTATGTCGCCCTCCTGGAAGTTGCTGGGTCCGCTGGAAGCAGCAGACGGAGCACTCATGTTCGGCGTATCGACCGCGATGATCTTCGCTGTGATTCAACGGTTGCTTCTGGAGAGGTACAAGGATCTAGACCGGTGAGCCCTTATCCCGGGGGCCTGAGGGCGTTTGGGATGTGCTGTGTGGCCGGTACTGGATTTTGCTTGGCGGGCCATGTCTGGGCCACGACGTCAAGTAAATGGTCGGGCACGATAAATAGCGGCGTACCTGCCGCGGATCGTCAGACTCCCGAAACGGCCTCCTCGCAACACTCCTAAGAAAATCCCAGGCTTTTCCTAAACCGCGCGGGGAGAAGGGAAGTTCGGCCCGAAGGCCATCCACTTCCACCAGACTGACATCAAAGCTCAGAGTATTTCAATCCCCGCTGTTCACCGGGAACTACCGGAATTTCCCAATCAATGGAGGAGAAGATGGCAGCTAAGAAGAAGAGCCCTGCGTTGCAGACGCTGATTGAAGGATTGCAGGAGGATCTCTCGCGTGAATACCAGGCAATTATTGCCTACACCGTCTATAGCAATGTACTGAAAGGCGCGCAGTGGATGAACATCGCCGCCGAACTGAAGCTGCACGCGGCGCAGGAGCTGCAGCACGCGATGATCATCGCCGACCAGCTCGACTATCTTGGAGCGGTCCCCAATGCGACGCCAAAGCAAGTGAAGCTCTCAGAGAAGGTCGAAGAAATGCTTCGCTTCGATCTCGACAATGAAACGGAAACCATCAAGGCCTATCGCAATCGTGTAAAACAGGCCGAAGGTGTGGGCCACTACGCTTTGGCCGAACAGATTCGCACTATCATCTCGCAGGAACAGGAACACCAGCACGATCTGGCGACGGCACTTGGCATCGACGTTCCCAACATTCTGGACGAGGGAGCCTAGCCCTCGTTTATCTCCCTTTCCGGAATTTCTCCCGGAATAGTAAACAATCGCATTCCTCGAAGTGCCGCATTTCCGCCTATGCTGCGCAAAGCTGTAAAATAAAGGTTGTGATGCAGCACGCTTCGCTCGATCAGGCATCGAGCGCGCGTTTTTTACACGCCATGCGCTGCCATCCGAATTTATATGAGCGCAACCAGGCTGGCAC
>Ga0206975_1163_pt1 | contig 16227 bp, 27 predicted proteins | sample Alteio_BWOrgHeat_81_FD_152919 | JGI IMG/M metagenome (GOLD analysis project Ga0206975, IMG submission 152919) | Enriched cells from forest soil in Barre Woods Harvard Forest LTER site, Petersham, Massachusetts, United States -... | ecosystem: Environmental > Terrestrial > Soil > Temperate forest >... | reverse complement strand
GAAGTGCGAAGCACGCTACCCGCAACTTCGTACCTGCGCGTCAAGATGACGGACAGCCCGATCAAGAAGCAATGGATTTTTATTTTGGTCACGCGTCTGGGGAATAGGCGGTACCGCGTTGAAAGCTGGGCCTACGGCTACGAAGCCATGCGTTCGAAATATTTAGTAGAGAGAGATCGTCACTCTGGGAAGCCGGAATGGCATATGCCGATCCGCGATATGAATTCGCCGTTCACGCTGCATCCTGTACTTCTGCGACTGCGGGCACTTCTCCGGGGGGAATCAGCGGAGGAGGATGCGTGAAGGCGGTACATGATGAAACCGACTGTTTGGGATTCTGACGAAGCTGTTGACGAAGCCGTCGAGCATGGCCTATCGACGGCGGGCCACACTCCGACCGCCCATCCCGCAAGGGCGCTGGTAGAAGCCATCTGCGCAGCGTCGAACTCCAAACTCTGGGATGAAGCGCGTTTGGAGTGGCGGCTGGCGCTCGTCTACATCGAATACGACGGCACCTGTGTTTGCGGACAGCACCCCATCCACGAACGCTGTGAGATACGAAACATTCGCAACGGTCACACGATGGAGGTGGGCAATATCTGCGTCCATCAGTTCCTCGGCATTGAAACCAAGGCCATCTTCGATGGCATACGCCGTGTGGTAAGAGATCACCGCAGTTCGTTTGGCTTCGTGGCCATGGCGCACTTTCTGAGGTGCGGCTGGATGAGTGACTGGGAATGCGAGTTTTACCGGGACACGCTGCGGCGGCAAAAGCGCAGCCTGACAGCGAAGCAGATTGAAAAGTGCACCCAGATCAACGAAAAGATGCTGCGGCTGGTCCACAGTCGTGGCCTGAACAGGGACTAAAGGAAGAGACATAGGAAAAGCCAGTTGAAAGTGTTCGCGTTGAGGGTTTCAGGTTCGGGTAGATAAGGGGGAACGCCCCCCAAGGCAGGGCATCGTAAGTAAGACCTACGAGGTCAAGTGATGAAGCACGCAGGCCAGTTAGAATTCCCGGACTTTTGCGCTGGGCAAGTCGCGAAAACCAAGCAGCCCACCCGCGAACAGATCGAAGCGGGAAGGACTCCACGCGGGGGATGGAGTCGCAGGCAACTCGCGGAATGGGGCGTGTCGTGGCCACCGCCGCATGGATGGAAGCAGACACTGGAGCAGGTCGCAGACAGCGCAGCAAGTGCGGATGGCGACGCAGTCGAGCAGCGGTCATGGGCCGCATACCGGGCGGTGAACCCGAGGGAACAGCGCAGTCTATTGTCTGACTTCTTTGGTCGCACGTCTGACGCTACACCTGAGGTAAAGCGTGCAGCGGCTCCACAGGTAAAGAGATTTCCATAGGGCCTCTACTGGATCACATCGAAACCGAACTCGACCGGCTGATGGCGGATGTGTAACGGGCTGGCGTTACGGTTACTGCGGTCGAATCGTCGTCCCGGAAGGGTTGGGATTTCGAGCCAGCCTTTTTCGGTGGGGCTATTTGTAGCCCGACCGAAGTTTTGTCGGCAACATTGGGCTTAGCTCTGACCGGCTTCCCGCCCTTATCTTTCCCTGCAAGCTGCGTAGCTACCTGCCGCTGCTTGGCCGCTTCGCGCACTGCCCGATAAGTTACAGCCGGTTCATCTACAAATAGATGAACCGGCCAAGCGTCTCGGTAGGTGCCTCAAACCCTTCCGCTATTTGTAGCGGAAGGGTTTTCTTATTGCCGCGTCCGCCTTCTTTACCGCGTGTGCTCCAGCCGCCACCTGTCGCTCTTTCGCTGCTTCCCGCACCGCCCGGTAGCTGTCCAGCAGTTTATTGCGCAGGGCGTCGCGAGTCTTTACCGTGGGTTTGGACACTTCCGGAATTAGTTCCGGAAGTGTCTCCCTGCCGCGTCCGGATGCGTGTTGCCGTATTCTCTGCTTTAGCGCGGGCGGCAGGAATCTTGTCCTTGCCCGGTATGTCAGCCTACGGTGAGGGAATTAATTCCACCACCGAAGTTTTTGCGACTGGCGTGCCGTTTCCGTCCTTGCCCGCGATCTGCGTTGCCCGCCGCCTCGGCGCGGAGCTTACGTGTTTCGTTCGGCCTCTCTGACACTTCCGCTATTTGTAGCGGAAGTGTTTCCTTGCCGCGACCGCTGCTTCCATCTGAACCTTTACCGCTCAGTGCCCGCCGCCTTGGCGCGGAGCTTACGTGTCTCGTTCGGTGTTTCTAAACCTTCCCCTATTTTGTAGCGGAAGGTTTTTCTTCTTCCCCCGCCCACCGCTGCCATCCGGACCCTTACCTTCCATTTGCCGCTCTTTGGCCGCTTCCCGCACCACCGCGTAGGAGTTCAGCAGCTTGTTGCGCAGGGCGTCGCAAGCGGCTCGCTGACTGGAGTTCAGATCGCGGCGCTGAAAGTTCAGGCTCCAGACGCGCTCAAACAGGTTTAGGAGAGATGGCGCGGCATAGCGCGAACCGCACAAGCCCTGCACGGCTGGAGGGGAGCGCCACGCGGCTCCTTGTAGTTCAACATGTCTACACGTCTACTTTCCAACTAGCTGGATAGTTGAATAGTTGGATAGTTGGAGAGTTGGATAGCTGGAGAGTTGGATAGTTGGATAGTTGGATAGTTGGATAGTTGAATAGTTGACACATAGCACCACTGCACCACTGCACCATTGCACCATTGCACCATTGGCCCATGGCGCCATGCGTGCTTGGCGCTAAGAACGGGTTAAGGATTATAGTTTATAAAAATAAAAACTAAAAAAATAAAATCTAAATACACAGTCTCACTTAGCTCAGCGGGGGCGCATTATACCTCTACCAAGCTACCTTCGTCATCGCCCGAAAGTACTTGCCATCCTACTTCTTTGGACACACTAGAGTCACATCAGATTTAGCTTGATTAAAAGACCCCTAGTTCAGTAATCATTGAGCACAGCGATGCTTAGCTACGAGTCGCAATCAGCCATGCTTTACCTCGACCTTGAATTGACCTGTTGGGACACTACTCCGCCCAATGGAATGCAGCCCGAGATCATCGAGATCGGGATCGTCGAAATGGACCTGAACGAGCTTTCGCTCACGCGAGAACAGGCGTATTTCGTCCGTCCGCGCCGCTGGGATATCAGCGAGAAATGCACGAGCCTGACGGGCATTGCGGCAGAAGACGTTAAAAGCGCTCGCCCGCTCGATCAGATTGTGGCGCTCATCGCGCAGCAGTTCGCTCCGCTGCCGAGGGTCTGCTGTGCGTGGGGTGATGATGTTGCGCGTCTGGCAGCGAAGTGTGAGGCCATCGGCATCGAATCACCATTTCGCCGGTCGGTTGATCTATCGGTGCTCTTGCAGCACCTTCTGGTCGCGCCGGGACAGATGAGCCTTAGCGCCGCCATGCAGTTCTTCGGCCTCGCATTCGACGGCGTCCCGCATGGAGCGCTGGTGGACGCCAGAAACACTGCCCGCCTGCACGCTTCGATCTTGCGCAGACTGCGCGGCATACCGGAACCTGTGGTTACGGTGAGTGATCCACCACCAGCGGTCCAAGCTGTCCCGGAGACCGCTTTCGGAGAGAAGCTGAGGTTGTCCCTGCATGCGAAGAACTAAGAAACTACAACCTAAACCCGGTGTCATTTACGTAGTGCTCGATGAAAACAAGGGCTACTACAAGATTGGAAAAACAACTCGTAAGGTGAATCTACGATTCAAAGAACACCGTACGGCCAACCCGACCCTGAAGGACGTGCTTTGTCTGCCCGTTAGCAACCCATCCGGAGCCGAAGCACGCCTCAAAAACCACTTCGAAACTCTCCGGGTTCACGGCACCGCTGAGTGGTTCGAATTTAATCCCGGCCATATTAAAGAGATCGAACATCTGCTTGGCGTGTATGAGCGGGATTGGCCTCTGGAGGCGGAAGCCGACCGTCTCAAGCAGGCTAAGTCTCTACCCGAATATCTCTGCCCGACTACCGAGGACGAGGAATTGGTACGGGAATACCGTCTGGTGGATCAGGAAAAGGCCAGAACTGACACCAAATGGACAATGTTGAGGCACAGAATCATGGTCAGAATAGGCCCTCATGCCGGACTAGAAGGACAGATTAGCTGGGAAAGTTGCACCAAAATGATGCTCGATAAAGACGCTTTAAAAGACGAGCAACCGGCGATCTACAAGCAGTACAGCAAGGAATCACAGCAGCGAGCTTTACGCCTGCTGTAGTGAACTGAACATTTATAAGGAGGAAGTACACATGACAACGCAAACACAAAAAACAACTGAGATACCCACCGCGACACGAATGATCGAGGCACTCGGCACTGGGAACGACGGACCTTTCGACGGCAACTACAAACTGCGCTCGTACCGTGAGCGGTCCAGTGAGTCTCGATGCTTGGGCATCGAAATTAATTCCAACAGCGCGATCTTTCAAATCGCAGCCGACTTGATAGACGCAGGCTTTGATTCGGCTGACTTGGTATGCCTGAGCGACTGGGAGTACGGCAATACTTCGAACTTTCTTTACTGGTCCAACCTGACGCTGTCTGCGTCTGAAATCCGGGTTCTCAGGCCCAACAGCGACGATGATGAAGGCGATCAGGTGTGGGGCCGGAAAGACGAGGCGATGGATTGGCAATTTCTATTTCAGACTGGGCAGAGCGTAGTGGAGAGTGCGGAGAGCGCCTTTGACGAGAGAGTCGAGGCTTTTCCTGAAGAATATGCCGAATACCGGGGCTGGGAATTGAAACTCGTTCTGACTCCGCAAGTCTAAAACCCCCACAACCATAACAACTCCCCCAGCACACAGGAAGGACGGGCACTGATGAAGGACGACAGGACAGTGGCGGAGCGGATTGCCGCGATCAGGCAAATGATGGGAATGGCTAACGAGCTTGAGGTCGTACGGAAGAAGTACGGCAAGGGACTGGCCCCCAGTGACAAGGTAAGCGTAGGAATGCCTCTCGACGATCTGGAGATGGACGTTTACGGCAGCTTTGCGAGTGCAGTCGAAGCGCGGCTGCGGCATCTGGAAGGAGCAGGAAAATGAGCTTGAGGCATCGACTAGACACGCAGGAGGGGGTCAACGAACTCACCATGCAACTCAAAGGCGAACGCATTGAATGGCTGCGGAAATCGCCCACGCTCAGGCGCACTCTGACCGTTTATCTCGACGCGTTGACGCCGGAACAGCGGCAGCGGCTGGAGGGTATCGAGAAAGAGCTTCTGGAGATGGCCTACGACGCGGACGAAGAAGTCAGAACCAAAACCGTGTTGAAGGGCCAGAGGCGAGACATTGACAAGCTCCTCAGCACACCGATACCACGCATCGAGCCAGACATTATCAAGCCGCTTCCTCCTATAAGTGAACCGGATAAATGAGGTCAAGAAAATTTAAATCCCCGCAACCACAACCTACTAAGCCCCGGAGGTAGTAATGAGCGATGAGCACGACGAGCTAAGGAAAGAGCGCGAGGAGATACGCAAAGAACTGGACGCTATGACGAGGCGAATGGAGGGCGGGCCGATGACCAAGGAAGAGATTCACCAAATGCTCGAAGAAGCGAAAGCGTGGACCGAGATCATCATGGAATCGCAGGCCACCCGCCAGAAATTCGGCCAGAAGCTTAACGCTGACTTTCAACTGGAACTGGGCAACGATGCAGCGTCACTGAGGAGCAAGATCGCCGAGCTTGAGAAAGCGGTTTATGGCGGCTTCATCAGCGCGATGCGTAAGCGTATCGAGAACGCTGAACGCGCCATCAACGAGGCGCAGCCGTGATCGATAAACAGGACGTGATGACCAGCGCCCAGTTCTGGACCTTGAGCGGCAGCATGTGGGCCATATGCGGCTTCTTCATTGCCTTTGCGTTCTGGATAGTCAAAGGCAAGGACGTGCATCGCTGGTGGCGGCGGCGCAAATTAAATATTCCCAGCGAGGCAGAGGCGAACATGAAGACGATCAGCGGACCAACATGGGAAGTCAAGTGGATTCGGACTTCCGAGGCCAAGGAATCGCGGCCCGATGAGCAGCGCACCACTGTGCTGGGTCACACGCTGGCCGAAGTGCTCGCGACGCTCAGGGCGCGATACGGCGACGAGTTTAATGAGTCGAACATACGCGGCACCGAGAAGCGCAGCCTCTACGGCGATGTCCTCGTAGGCATTCCAGATGGGCGAATCGGGGAGGAAGTCAAGTAGTGCCGATAAAAGTTGGACAGCGAATGCCTGCTGCGCAAAAGCCAAGCATCGTGGACACACGAATCGGGGACTGGTTCATCCTGCGCGACGACAGCACCGATGACCTCATCTACCCACCAAAGTCGCCAAAGAAGTACCAGCAGCGCGTGCGGCGCGTACTGGCGCGGTGCCTGCTCTGCGAACGTGACTTTGTGGTTGTTAAGCAAAGTTTGGACGATGACAAGTCGCGATGCTGTCTGGAGTGTTCAAGAGAGGAACGCAGGCGCGGGGGGCGCGGCGTTATACCACGCGGGCCATACCATGACCTCATTGGCAGTCCCACCTACCATTCGTGGTCGAACATGAAGCAGCGCTGTACAAATCCAAACAATCCGGACTTTTGGCGCTACGGCGGAAGGGACATCGGCTTCGATGAGCGATGGCAGAGGTTCGAGAGTTTCTTGGAGGACATGAAAGTAGCCCCTGAGGGAATGACGCTGGATCGGATAAACGGCAAGCTGGGTTACTTCAAGGCAAATTGCCGTTGGGCAACGCGTGAGGAGCAGGCCGCGAACCGAGGCTCGTGGGCCGAACAATCGGGCCGTCCCTATGTTGGCGTTCATCCGAGCGGCAACAGGTACATCGCTATATTTCGGGATGACTACTTCGGCACGTACGACACGGAGGAAGAAGCCGCCCGCGTGCGAGATCGCGCAGCGCTTGAATACTACGGGAAGGATTTTATTTTCCATCTCAACTTTCCCGACATGAGGGGAGAATGAAGAAATTCATACTGTTTGCTTTGTTGCTGCTTACAGGCTGCTACAGCGCCAGTCGAGCGAAGATGCTTTCCACCGGACGCGACCACCACATCATCCAGTTCAGCGGTGGGCAGAAGGTCGGCGAGTGGACATCCAACGGTCGCGTGTTCAGCGAAGAGCATAGTGACGGCTACTACTTCGAAGACAAGGCCACAGGCAAAATCGTCGAGGTGAGCGGCGATCTTCAGATCACGATTGAGTAACAACACGCGGCCAACCATCCCCACGACGTAAACCCAGAACACAGCAAAGAGAGTCGAGAAATCATGAACGAAGACAAGCTGGATTTTGAGCGCAGATATGGCGGCGACGAGCAGCAACGCATCGAGGAACTGGAGAAAGAGCTTGCCGCTTTTGACGAGATAAGCGCGGTTCGCGTCAAGCACGGTCTGAATCCTGATGGTGTTGATCATTCCGTCCACATCCGAGTCCGGATGCAGAAGCTGGAAGAAATGGTCTACGGCGACTTCGTTGCCGGGATCAAGAGACGGCTGGACTACGTGAAAAGCTATGGAGGTAGTAAGTGACCGAACAAGAAATCCGCGACTGGTACGACAATCACAACGACATCAACACCGATCAGTGCAGCGCTTGGATGGCGAAGGAGATTGCCGCACAACTGGCGAGGCTCAACGCCAATCTGGAGCGCAAGACCGATGAAGGCGTGAAGTAAGGTTCCGCTGATCGAACCGAAGCAGGGGCGGACAAAACCTAGCTCGGGATTCTGGTCCACAGGCCAAAGCTGCGCCTACCTATATATAGAGGGAGGCCTAATTATGCGCGTGGGAAATAGCCGACATAGATTCTCCACACCCCTATGCCGAGGGCGGACAAAACCAGTTTCGGGGTTTTGTCCATAGGCGCAAGCAATTGAGCCTTCTGCTATGTTTCCCGTACTACCTGACGAGGGTTCTTGTCGTCGCGCAGCCGGATGAATTTCGTGTGACGCAGGTGGTCCGCACCCGTCCACTCCAGAAACTCGATCTCCGCAACCATTTCCGGCTTGAGCCAAGCGCATTGCGTCATCTTTTCTGCGGTTAGCCCCACTCCCCATCTCCCCGGCTCTTTCTGCGGCAAGTTCACAAACGGGCACTTTGTTGAGGTCAGGTGTTTGATTGCTTCAAAGACCTGCCGCCGCGTGGTGGGAATGAATCCGGCTCGCACGCGTGCTGCGTAGTGGAGCGTTCCACCTCGATAGAATCCCACTATCAGTGAATCGATACCCAGATGGCTCGGCACGTATCCGCCGACCACAAACTCCTGACTGCGATTGAAGCGATACTTACTCCAAGCTCCGGTCCGCAGGCCGGACTGGTAGGAACTGTCCGCACGCTTGCCCACGATGCCTTCAAGGCCATGCGTTTGGGTGAACTTGAGCATCTCCGCCAAGGGCCGGTCCGAAGCTTCCGAAATCCCAACATGTCCTTCAGCCCGAATGACGGATCGAAGGACCTCACGGCGCTGGGACAATGGCTGTCGCATCAGGTCGTTGCCGTTATGGATGGGGATATCGAATGCATAGTAGATGATGCCCGATTCTTCAGACCGAAAGTTCTGGAGCAGGTTGAAGCTGGGTCTGCCTTCCTCGTCCACGGCGACGAGTTCTCCATCGATGACGGTTTCATCGGGAAGATATTCAAGCGCCCGTGCGATGTAGCCGAATTGTGCGTTGAAGTTTTTACCCCGGCGCGAGTACAGCGTTATTCTGCCTCCGGTTTTCACAACCTCCATGCGCCAGCCATCGAGCTTGATCTCCCACGTCCAGATGGCACCCTCCGGCAGCTTGGTCACCGGAAGACACTCCATCGGTTCTAGGAACTGTGCTTTGATCTTTCCTGCGCTCACGAGTGGATTATCTCGCCTGAATGAGAACGACGGCATATCCGGTTTCAGAACCTCGGACGGGAAATACAGCTTGTATCATGGGAACCTGTGAAGCGTCACCGTTTTGCGCCCGGTTCTGAGCCAGAGGCATTCATTGCGAACCTCTGCGAGGTTTACGAAGTGAAGTGCGCGACCCACGGCGGTCACGGATCATGTCCGGGGAGTCGCACGTATGATCCGCTGCTTATGGAAGGCGGCATGCCGGGTGCGACCGTCTGGTGCATCTGCGAATGCCACCATAAGCGAACGCGACCCAGACGCCACTAGAGGCCATAAACCTGTTTCGCCATCTGATAGCGACGCATCCGCGTTTTGTCCATTTTGGGGTATCCAAGCGCGGCTTGCGCAGTCCATCACCCACTGCCGGATTTCCATGCTGTCCCAGTTCGCGGGAAATCTTTGATGCCTTGGCCAGCAACGCATTTTTGAACGCCTCGCAGTTGTCCTCGATGCACTTGATTTGCTGTTCCCCCGTGTCACAATTCGTCTCTGAGTCTTTTTACCTTGGCTTCCGCAGGAGCTATCACTCCATCGACCAAATGTTCCATCAACGACTCCTCAGACTCGTATTGATACGGTTCGAGCACCCAGTGATATCTGCGCTTCAGGTCAGAGAACATTGCGTATTCTCGCTGTTCATTCAACAGAATCGTTTGGACGGGCACCACTGTGCCCGGAATAATCGTTGCCAATTCGTGAGGCACACTGCTCGGATCGGTTAGGTCGGCGATGATGAATCGGGCCATGTTCGCTAACGTCGTCACCGTCCCCGTCAAATCCTTGCTGTCGGGTTTCTGAAAATCGAAAAGAACGGGTAGATAGTCACGTTTGCGAAGCTCATCCCTGATCGCATCGAGGACCGTCTTTCGCCGGGGTGTGAATCGTCCCAGAATAAGCACGACTTTGGAAGTGATCGTATCTATCACGTGCCGGATTCTCTCGTTGTTCAAGAGCAAATAAATGAACTGGGCGACTTCAAGATTGTCCACTTGAATTGCGGATTTGTCGTGCGGAGTGATCAGCAAATTTGATTGAATGGCTCCTTCTAGGCGGATGTCCCATGCCGAGACTCCGTACACATTGCAACCCGACAGATTTGCCCTTTCAAGGATAGTCTGAATCAAGAACGCCGCAGTTAGGTTGGCCATGCTAAGGTCAGCCCCACTGAGGTCTGCCCAACTGAGGTTTGCCCCACTGAGGTTCGACCTTTGGAGGTTTGCCCCACTGAGGTTCGACCTTTGGAGGTTTGCCTGACTGAGGTTTGCCTCAGCGAGGTTTGCCCGACTGAGCTTCGCCATAGAGAAGTCAGCCTTACGGGCTACCACCTTAGTGAGATTTGCCCCACTGAAGTTCGCCCCAAGGAGAATCGCCACGAGCAGCGCATTGTTGAGGTCCGCACCCCTAAGGTCCGCTCCATTGAGGTGTGCTCCTCTAAGGTCCGCTCCATCGAGGTGTGCTCCCCTAAGGTCCACTCCACTGAGGTCCGCCAAAAAGAGGTTCGCCCCAGTGAGGTCCGCTTCAAACAGATTTGCCTCACTGAGGTCCGGCTCGGCATTAGGATTTTCTTTCCGCCACTGATTCCAAGCCTCGACCCCTTCTTTGAGCTTCGCGAGATGTTCAGGATTCGCCATGGCTTTCCACTCTAAATGCACAGCATCATCCCTATTGATCTTCGCCTCTTGTTCGCCTACACTCTCTTCATGTTTCAAGGTCCGTCAAGCCAACGCACCCTTGTGGTCCGCTGCAAGCGATGCGGCGAGAACGTTCCCGCGATGGTCGAGACGTTGCCTGCGTCATGGATCGCGGTCAAGTGTCCGTTGTGCAGCGAGCACCGGCGCTACCTGCCGACTGAAGTGTTTCAGGGCAGAGTGTCCTATGCGTTGATCAGGAAGCCCGTGCGGAGCACACAGGGGAGCGCGAGGTAAGCCATGTTCGATCCCAACGCACACATTCCCCGTCCGAATCGCACCCTGATCTACATGGGTGCCTGCATGATCGCGGGTATCAGGCTGGCTCGTGAGAAACAGGTCAACGTGCGGGTGATCCCGACCAGTCACGCGATTGATGAGTCGGTGGAGTTGGCGCACGAGATATTCAATCGCGTGTTTCGGAAGGTGCCGGAAAAAGTGAAATGAGTGAAGCTGAGAAAGATCAGATGGCTAAGCTGGGCGCATGCTGCATTGACGCAGCGACATTCCAGAAACCGCTACTGGACCTTGCAGAGACGGTTGCACTAAAAGTAGACCGCGAAGGCACGAGATTTCTGTCTGCGCCGGGATATGTATCCCTAGACTTGTTTGTTTTGATGAGGCAAGCAGCCATCACTGTCAATCTCCTCTTTTACATCAATGCAGATGAACGTCGTGAAAGTGATCCTTTCTGGACTCCTGCGTATACCTTCGTTACCGCGCCACTGGTTCGCTCAATAATTGATTGCCTCTACAACATCACTTTCATCCTCCAAAATCCTCGCGTCAACGGAGCAGCCTTCCGCAAAAGCGGTTACAAAAAGGCGCTTTTCAACTTGAACGAAGACGAGAAGCGATATGGCGGACGACCGGAATGGGATGCGTACATTAAGGAAAAGGGCGCCAGTATTGACATGGCAATGCGGGTGGATGGCCTGACCATGAGCGACGTATCGGAACGAACCACTTGGAAGACCTTGGGGGGCTACGTCGGAGACGCACCGGGAGGAGTTCTAACGCCTCATCAATTGTTTCTGAAGACCTTTACCTATGGCATCTGGCGTCAGTACTCTGCAATGGTCCACGGAGGCTTTGAGGGACTGATGGATACGGCAGTCTTCTACACTCGCGACGCGCATAAGCCCGAGTTCAAGGACAAGATGGATGAACACTATCCGATGCAGATGTCTCTACACATGAGCCGTGCAGCCGCTCTGTTGCTGTGCATCATCACCGAAGTGCAGGCACACTTCAGCTTTGATGGAGCGAACATAAATCGACGGATTCATAACGTATGGAACGCGTTGATGCCGGTGTTCGAGATCAAGGAACTGTATGACGAGCGCTACGCACAACTAATGAGAGACAAGCACATTGACCCCTAGTTCGACTATCCGCTACTCCCTGTAATCTGGTTGCGGCCAAGTCAATTCCCTCCCGATGCGGCTGTGGAGTGTCCTTCGTTAGCACACCTTTATACTTCACGGCATACAGGCCAGCAAACATTGTGGCACTGTCGTGGTTTGCTACGAATGAAGCCCAAGAGGACGCTCGTGAAAACTTTGACCTGTTCTCAAAGGTCTGGCAGGACTGGTAGACCTCGAAGGCTGGCCGGTCATCGCGCCATAGCTCATATGGCGTTCGTCCACGAGCGGACCTCTTGTCCTGATGACGAAGCAGAATGACCGTTTCGGGAGGGAGTCCAAACTGCGCCAAGAGTGAATTAAACAATACAGGCATGAGATTCAACTCCTAAGACTTAAGATATCCGCGCTCCAGCGTTGCTGGTCTTATGCCGAACAAAAGATACCATCGCCGCCAACGCTGGCGACGGTGCGAGGACTGTGTTGCTGTCATCACTTGCTTGCAGTCATCACATTGCAGGCTGACGGACTGCCGGTGTACCCAAGAGACTCCCACGCCTGTTGTGCCGAGGGCTTGAAGGTGGTGGCCGGGGTTCCCACTGCGTCACCGATCAGCGCCAGATCGGACAAGCTCCTCAACTGAGCAGAACAGGCCGCACTACGAAGCCGGACAACTTCGGGGTCAGCGTTACTTAACGCATAAGCATCCTCGCGACCCGCTTCATAAAACTTGTCAAAGACTTGTGCGTTCTCATAACCCGATTGACCGGAGAGGGAACCCGCTTTGTCAGCGTTCTCTATCGAGTCGGCTAGAGCGTTCACAAGCTGCCAGTCGCGAGATGTTGAAGCGTATCCCCGCACCTCTGCCAGCGTTGAGCGTCCCTGTTCATCAGTCACTATAGGATTGTTTATCAGTGACGAGAGGCAAGAGCGAACAGGCCGCGATATGTGCGTGTGATCGTAGACGAGATATGCAAGGACAAGGACGCCTGCCAGAGCGGCCGTCGCAATAATTGCGAGCGTTGCTGACTTCTTCATACTTCGATTGTCTCTTTGTTGTGGCTGGGTGGTTATAACCTGAAAGGGTCAGCAGTCGATTTCTGGCGCAACGCATCTGATCCAGACTGTACCGACCCGGCGGTCACTTGCTCAATTCAGCCGTTAGGCGGTCGAAGTGATGTCGCAAATCCTTGTAGAACGGTCTTAATGGTTCCTCGCTGTGATTTAGGTCAAAAGCAACCTCAGCAGGAATCGTTCCCTCAATAGTCCTTTGCCAAATCTCGACGAAGTCACATAGCGCACCATAAAGGGCTTGCGTCGAAGGCTCTGCTAACCACATGTGAGCGGAAAAATGTTCAAGCATCTTCTTGTATAGCGGAACGATTTCGTCCCGGAATTGAGCGTTGTTGTAGTTCGAAAGCTTAACAAAATCCGGTAGATTTTCCTCCTGAATTCGTAGCTTGCTGGCAGGGTCTTTGACGCCCTCGTATAGCTGTGGATATGCAGTTTGGGCAAGGCCGCTGAGCCTCCCTCGGACTTCACTCTTTGCTTCGATCTCGTGCCGCATTCCCAGCATGGGAGAGTAAAAGCCCTGTAATTGCTCTCTGATGCGGGTGTTCCTTCGCTCTTGTCGCTGTTGACGTGCGGTGAAGTATCCTCCGACACAGACGCCGAGGATACCCGAACCGGCTGCGATCAAGCTCTGCATGATGGTATAGGCACCTGAATCTGCTAACACGTCATCCTCCGACGACAGCATCGCACGGGCAAGTTTATTTTATTTCCTCCAGTTTCTTTTGCATGGCTGTTTCACATTCGCGCTGAGTGAATTTGTGATCTGCTTTTGATCCCGCATTCCACTCGGAGTCCGGGACATTTACAACATCTCCGTGGTATTTCTTGACTACATCGAAACGCATATCGGTAACCACACCATCTTCATCGCATTGGAAGAGCACGCCTTCAGTGTCGAGCAAATACATCCCCCCACGAAGTTCATAGTGACCGCCAAAAGCCTTCCCAGCCATGCCATCGGAGAACTTGGGCTGTTTTTCATCCATCTTCGTTCTGTCAATTACCTCAACCTCGTTGGCTTTCGGACGAATGAGTAAGGTTGTAGTGGTGGACGCCAAAGGCGCTTGCTCGACATCCGTGGCTATCACTTCATCAGGACTCCATGAAGCGATATGGTAAGTCTGGTGGTCCGCTTGAACAGTTCCTATTTGTGTATAGGCTTGAGTTTCAGTACAGATGTCGGCGTCGTCACCCATCCGTCTCTCGTAGTAGAAGCAACTAATTTCGACGTGGTTCGCATCTGCGACAAGCTGTTGACCGGGGTCAGAGCTTACAGGTGCCCAGTAGCCATCCATGTATAGCTGATGATAGTTGGGCATATCCGTCCGTGTTATATGTAAAGGATGTTCGTGAGGATGCCATTTTGGTGGCGCGATAAAATTGTGGGTGAGATCGCTCACGACGTAATTCATGGCCCCAGCGTTCTTAGGGTCTAGAGTCACTTCGACCTGTACACAAGTGTGGAGCTTCCGGCTGAAAAACGATAGGGCTGTCAGCCCTTTTCTCCCGTCCGGAGAGAGCTTGGACAGGTAACGGTCATTTAACTGGGTTGCGCAATAAGCGTCCATGTCATTCTGAAATGAAGCCTCGCTGACTGGTGGAGCGCTTTTACCAGCATGTTTCACTCCCAGAAAAACACCCGCGCCAAACATCACTAGAACCACAACCAATGACAGCAAAAAGACCTTCGTTGAAACTTTCACTTCGCTATCCGCCTTACTTCAGCTACTCCGGATTTGATAATGTCGCCCGCATCGGTCATGGCGCTGTCAGTATATTCCTGCGCCTAGCATGCGCCTCAGTTCTAACCCGGCTTATTCCGGAGTCTCGACGGGAGTGTTATCGGGAAAGAGCCGGGGATCGAATTCGAAAGGTTCAACTGTCTCCAGCGCGACGTGATTCCAGAAGCCGACGCCTGCCGGAAAGAGCACCACGTTCCAGACGGGAGCAATTACCGAAGGTACGGCCACGGCAAAGGGTTTGAAGCCGAACCCGAACACGACGCCGAAAACACTCTTAGCGTGAGCCAGAGTGCGATAAAACCAGAAAAAGCCGCCTGTATGCTGATCAAACATCCCACTCTTAGTCCTCCTTTCCCACTGGCCGGAAACACGGATGGTCATCAGGGCCAGATTGGAGGGAATCAAATCCTTCGGTGTGTGGACCAGTCTCTCAAGGACCGGGGTACTCTTCTCCGTCGAGGTGTAGATGGCCTCTTGACCGGAACAGTTCCAGCGCCCCGGATAGAGCGCCGCGCCCACTCCGGACAGATTGGCATACCGCGCTCGGGCCAGCCGGTACAGGGTGAGGGGCTGCTGCGCGAAAAGAAGGTCGGTATCTAAGGCGAGGTTATCCGGCGTCGTCAATAGTCGATGCCATGTTCCATGCTGATCAGGATCGGCTCCAGCAGCCGAGCGTTGTAGTTATCCCGCTGGGCGACCTCAAGCGGCGTCTTACCGTCGAGATCGGGATGGGGCAGAGACAGCCAGCGAGAGGCCTTAATCTCATCGCCGAAGGCATCAACTACACGGGCCACCAGCGACTGGTAATTGGCCAGCGCTGCGAGCGGCTCGGCAGATGGCTCAGTCCTTGCGCTTAGGATTCTTCCAAGAAGCCCACCCGCCCCGGATTCTGAAGTACCTGCCATGCCTCCAGTATGACCCGCCAGCACCCCTTCAGCAACTGCGCCTTTCCTGCGTCTCATATTGATCCCCTCTACACAGTACGCTGTGTGGTACTCTACACATAGAGGGGTTGAGAATGGCTACGAATCTGGACATCGACGACAAGCTGATTAACGAAGCGCGAAGTATCGGCAAGCATCCCAGCAAAAAGGCAGCGGTCACGGCAGCGCTGACCGAATACATCAACCGCCACAAGCAACTGGAAATCCTGAAGCTGTTCGGCACCGTCGATTACTACCCGGATTACGACCACAAGAAGATGCGTGCCCTCGACAAAATCGAGGTTGACGACTAATGCTGCTGATCGACACCTGTATCTGGTCCTTGGCGCTGCGCCGCAACCCGGCAGTTCTAAGTAAGTCTGACCAAGCCTTGGTGACCACGCTGACCGAGGCCATTCGCGAGGGACGAGCGGCCATCATCGGCCCTGTCCGTCAGGAAATCTTATCCGGCATCAAGGATCGTGCGCAGTTTGAAAAGCTCCGCCGGACGCTGCGCTCGTTCCCCGACGAGCCACTTACCAGCGACGACTTTGAGCAAGCGGCCAGCCTGTTCAATTTCTG
>Ga0206975_1131_pt1 | contig 16376 bp, 9 predicted proteins | sample Alteio_BWOrgHeat_81_FD_152919 | JGI IMG/M metagenome (GOLD analysis project Ga0206975, IMG submission 152919) | Enriched cells from forest soil in Barre Woods Harvard Forest LTER site, Petersham, Massachusetts, United States -... | ecosystem: Environmental > Terrestrial > Soil > Temperate forest > O... | reverse complement strand
CTCATCTACAATGCGGGCATTGGCAATGGCATCTTTCAATTTAGATATCTTCAACTCCAGTAATCCTTGAGCTTCTTTGGCGGCGTCGTATTCGGCATTTTCCGAAAGGTCCCCTTTGTCGCGGGCTTCGGCTATCTGTTTGGAAATAGAACTCCGTTCTTTACTTTCCAACTGATGAAGCTCCTCCTTCAGTCTTTTAAGCCCTTCTTCTGTAAAATAAACTGCTTTTGACATGGTATCAGGCATTTACGAATGATAGACTAATAAGTTTGTTTAATTAAAAAAATCCTTCCTATTGCAAAAGCCTAGTTGACTACTTGCAAACAATCTTCCTTGTTTCTTCAAGAACTAAACAGGATGATAGTTCAGCTTCTAAAATACGAAGAGAATCCCTTGCCCAAGGCAAGGGACTCTCTTCTTCAAACAAAATTAAGACTAATTCCTCAGAGATTCAAACGTGCACCAATTGTGTGGCATCCCTGAAAGGGATCGGTTGCCCGGTAGGAATAGTCAAGGGCAAAAGTTGATTTCTTATCTGGACCAAATGGCACTTCAAAGGTGATACCGGCAGTAGGACCTGTGAAGGCCGTGGTCCGGGTGTCAACATTGAAAATACCTTTTTCGTATGCATATCCTGCTCTCAGCATGAGGTAACTACGGAAGCCATATTCGAGGCCTAACAGAAACTGATCCTTGCTAAAAGAGTTAGATACAAAAGCCAATGCAAGACTCACTCTGTGATTCACTTTGGCTGAAGTATCTTTCAATATCAGGAAATCATATCGGCCACCAATATTCAATAATGAAGGCAATTCAAATTCAGCCGAACGCTGTTCCACAGTCATGTTGGTACTGGTATTTGGAATATTTCCGCGGAAAGAAAGTCCGTCACCTGTAAATTGCATGCGGGGACCAACATTTTTCAGGGCGATACCAAATTTGATATTGTCTTTTTTGCCGGTCACGTATTGTATACCTGCATCCAACGCAACTCCACGTGCAGCCACGTTAGGAAGCGTTTCAGAAATCACACGGACGGTCACACCTCCATAAATGTTTTCTGAAAAACCTTTTGCATAAGATACCGCCAGGTTCATGAAAGAAGGAGCAAAAGTTCCCAAACCACCGTCAGGAAGATCAGCTGTAGTGATTGGAATATTTCCAAAATTCATGGACATGATACCCAGACTCAATGCCCCTGTTTCTCCCACACGTTGAGAGAAACCAAATGAGTTGATACCAATACCTGTACCGCTCAGCCAGTTGGTGTGTGTAAACAACAGTTCGGTACGTTGTGTGAAGGCCGTTCCGGCCACGTTAGAGAACTGCGATTCCAATCCACGGCAACCCGCTACATCCGAACCAGCCCATCCGGAACTTCTTCCCCAAGGATTAATTAGGAGTTCCTGAGCACCAGCCTGGCCTGCACGCTGATCATTCCCCGCGATAGCGGAGTTTGTTAACAGAAAGCAACCAAAGGCTCCGGCAAATACACTTTTATAGATTTTTTTCATATCTGAAATTTATTGTAATAGCGTTCTGGTTTAAAAAGGTATTAGAATGAATCCAAGTCAATTGGCCGGGCTACACCGAACCATTTCAGGATTTTCTCGCCCACACCCGGAACATCTACGTGAATAATATATAAACCGCTGGCTACTGGAATTCCCGCTGTATTCTTGATATCCCAATCCTGATACGATATATCATTGTCCTTCTTAAATTGACGGATCAAGGTACCACTGATGGTGTAGATATTGATCGTACATTTTGCAGGAAGGTTGGTAATCTTCACCCGGTTATCCAGCTGATTTGTTTCGTAAGCCGAATAAGCGTAGTAAGGGTTTGGAACAATGTTAATCAGGTTCAGCGCATTCTTTGCAGCAGTCAGGCTATTGGTGATAGTACTCTGCGGTGTTGTGCTGAATGTATATTCAGGATATGTTTTATTCGGTAGTCCCTGAGCCATATCACCAGCCGGATTGAGGTACTTGGCAAACGGTTTGGATATACGGATCCGGATTTTAACCGGTGTGGAAAGCAGCTGCTGACCAGGAGCTAACAATGGAATGCCCACCCATTCACAATCTTTAAACACAGCTTTCTTATCGGTGCTTACTCCAGTGCTGATCTTGTCATGGATATAAGCCCCACCATCATAAGCCGGCATATTGCTGTTGGCGGCCGGAGTGAGACTGGTAAGGTATTGGCCGTTATGACCAAACACATAAATGTAGTGCTTACCACCCCATACATTGTTACCTAACTGGTCCACAATATCGGATGTTGGGTTCCACTTCATATCATGTCCATTGTATGCTGAATACCAGGAATCTTCTCCGAAAGCAATGTTTAACCGTTCTCCTGTTTCCACATTGATGGCATATCCTGGGAAATAACCCATACCGGTAGGATAATCGATTCCTGGATTTGGATTACCATCCATATCCACCGAAGTTGCTTTCCGCAAGTCGAGTTTAGCAGCACCGCCCTGAGCCAATGTAGGCTGATCTGCCAATTCAAAGACAGGACAACGCGACCATTTTGATCTGTCAGGAGTGATTACAATATCCACGCTCGGCACATTGCCCATTTTGTTGGTAGTGATTGACAATGGAGGAAGACCTTCCCAAGCCGGACCGTTATGGTTACAAAGCTGTCCGCCAATCGTCTGATTGTAAGAACACATTTTATAAGGGCCCCAGGTTCCTCCAAGAATTTTGGAATATTCACCGTTGGCATCCACATAGTCAATACCGCCTTTGAGGGAATTAAATGCAGTGTTACAAGTGGTAGTCGATGGATCGGTTACCGTTCCGCTTTTAATCCAGTTGTTGTCAGAGAATCCTGCCGTTGTAGGCACTCCGCTCAGCCAGTTTTTGGTATTATCGCTGTAAGTGATGGAGGAACCGATTACATCGTAGCGCAGATCGGCTGTCGTCCAGGCAAAACCTACTGGTTGATTGATTGAAACAGAAATACCCCAGTTCGGAATAATGGATTTTACACTGGTCATCAACTGTTCGTTAATCACGCCAATGGTCTTGTCCGATTTCACGCTGTCACCTGTTGTTGTGTTGATCAGGGTCCAGGTACCGGTTTGATTGATAGTAGAATTGATATTGTTGGCCGTACCTCTGAAAGCAAGTGTATAATTAGCCGAAGGTACATTGAGCGGGTCAACTATGATTACGTTAATAGGCCCCTGTCCGTTTGCATATTCCACGTTATCAATACGGCTCAGAGGTTTCGGTGCGGCAAGAATGGCAGTCACCGAAGCATCGGAAAGCTCTAAATTACTTCCACCGTTACCATTTCCTTCTATACGGGTAACTTTCGGTCCTGTTCCATAGGCGCCCTGAATGATGGTACCTCCTCCCAGCGGAGACGGGATATGGGGTATTGCCGAATATTGCTTGATATTCTGACGTCCCCGTTTGTAAGGCAGTTTCTGACCTGCAAGAGACGGAACCATCGGCGTAGAGGCCTGGAACGGAACATCCTGCTTATAAGGTATATATTGGTTATAACCATAAGCCACAGCCATAAAGTAGTACGTTCTCTGATTAACCAATTTGCGGTCATTGATTGCAAACGCATCTGTGGTAATATTGAACGTATGCTGAATACCGGCATCGGCTCCGGTCACCATGAGTTGAGGAGCAGAGCCACCCAAATCGTTATTTGGAATATAGTTGATAATGGATGATACACCGTTCTTCACATCACACTGCGCCACCAACCTTGCCTTATCAATATTGTCAAGATCAGAGGAGGAAACAGTTGCATCGTGAAGCTGGAAGATCTGATAGCCCTCGAACTTAAACGAATCCTGTAAGGCAACAGCCGTGTGGAAGGTATCTATCGCCTGAATCTGAGGATCTAGCTCCGCATATTTTTCGAGGTAATTATTCGAAAGCGGTGGCACCTGATTGCTCAGGCGGATAATGATCTGTTTGTCCAATTCCTGAACGGTCAGGTCTGGCGCGGTCGGACCGTTCAACACTTTAAAGCAGTTGTCAAACAAGGCCTGAGCCTTATCATCCACCAGACGAAGCTGGGCAACAGATCCCAACGGACCACCGGAAGTGGCACGCGCCCAAACAATACCGGTTGTGATATAGTTAACTGCACCCGGTTGGAGGGTAAATGGTCCTGCCGACTGCATGAAACGCCTGTCTCCAGGAGTGTTATTGGAACTGGCTTCCGTCCAGGCGGGCTGAGGTATTCTTCCTGTTCCCCAACCGGTTGGGTCGGAATTACCTGGGAACATAAACTGACAAGGAACACCGCTATTTACGCCGTTTCCTCCATAGGTCATGTGCGAGCCATCACCCCAATATCCTTTCAGATAGTTGTAATATGCTGTTCCGGTACGTGGGTTACCATTTACCGGGTTAAAGTCGTTATTGTAATAGATAAACTGAGACATGATGATTTGCTCACCCGGTTCGTCAATTACTCCATTACGGTTATTGTCCACTCCGTCAAACGGATCGGCCAAAGGTCCCTGGAAGAAGTCACAACCACAAGCAGGAGGCTGACAACCATACTGACCCACTGTACCGGTACCGTCACAAGCTGCACCGTTGTATGTATAACCCAGTCCACGGGAAACATCACACCCTACATAGTCATCGTCGTATTTACCCAAGTCCATGTCAATCCACTGACCAAACCAGGTATGCTGCATCGCATAGCTGGAACGGTTAATGATTTTGTACTTGTAAAAGGTCATGTTATTGATTTCATCGTTGGTAGAGAAGGCAAATGCCTGAGCCTGCACTTCCAACCCAATGGATTGTGCATTGGTTTCGGTATGGATATTTCCCTTGTCATTAAATACCCACCAAAGATCCACGTCACCATAGAGTTTCCATCCGCAAGGTAAGTTTCCGGACAGGTCGAAGAAAGGGTAGTCACCGTCACCAGGACTGTATACACCGTCTCCGTTATTATCATAAAAAGGAGCCAGGTAATGTGCCTGATTCTGGGTTGGATCTCCTTCCCAGGGCCAGTTGGTGATTGAAGCTGGAACCGAATATCCGGCGTATTGCGGATCGGAAGGATGCGCATACCATCCGGTGAATTGTTCTACGTCTTTCAGGTAAACCTGAAAGTGCTGGTCATATTTCAGACACTGGTCAGCACCCACTGTAACATTAATAGTATCCAGCGGACCTGGCCAGAAGTCATTCCCATTCTGACGGTATGTCTGAGCCGCCACTTTCAGCTGCCCACCGGCATCCAGTCCGCCAATCCAAAGCGAACCTGCGAAAATAGAGTTTGCACCACCTCCCTTAGGGATCTCATATTTTGCGGAAATAAAATCCCACCACATATCTCCACCGGTCAGGATTTTAGTTCTGACGTTGTTGATGTCCATATCTGTTTTTGTAACACCCGGGGCGCAGGAATTATCAAGCGGATGAATTCCTCCACCGGACATACTATGGGATTTGCCAATCTCTTCCCTGGAGAATGATTCAAGACTCACACAGGTAAATAGTGAAAGCGCTGCTACTAGTTGGATACTTCTTTTCATTTTCATAATTTTTTGAGTGAGCATCAGAAGCTTAACAATAAACCAAGACGAATCCTTCTGGGGATACTGTAATTAGCCGGATTGTTCACCTTTACGCTATATAAATCACGGAACGACTGCTGACTTGCCTGAGCGGCAATAACCGTTTGAGCACCTGCGTCGTTTGTATATCCGTCATCATTCGGGTTACCGGTATAGCGGTATACTTTCAAAATGTTTTGTGTATTCAAGAGGTTCAGTACCTGGAGGTAAATGTTCAGGTTAGCTGCCTTCTTCTGGCTGCCTTCCTGCTTTCCACCCCAGGTGAGGTCGATATTTTTATCAATTCGCAGATCAAGACGGTAGTTCCAAGGTGTCCGGGATCCGTTGACATTACCGGAAAGTGTTGCACGGGAAGCAACACCCAATGCTGTTTGTGCTTCTGGTGTGGCGTTAGACTGGGTGCTGTATGGTGTTCCGGATCCTAAACGGGCAACCAGGTTAGCTCCCATATTGTTCAGCAATTTGATAGTCTTTCCACCATCACCTTTCTTGGTCCATACCGGACCATGGTAATTCGCACCGGAACCAAAGCGGTAATCGACATTTAACACAATCGCATGCCGTTGATCGAAGTCCAGAGGAATAGTGGTCCGCAAATTCGGCTGACCGGAGTTAACCAGGTTATATCCATCTGCTACACCAGAACCTGTTCCATCGGCAAACTGAAGCGTGTAACTTGCTGTAAGCGAAACCCCGTTGATCCGGCGCAGGTCATAAGCTGCAGTAAATCCTTTTACGGTTCCGAAGTCGATATTGCCCCAGGTCAAGTAACTGGCCGGAAACGCATCGTTTACTTTGATAATCTGAATCATGTCTCTCATCTCCCGGTAGAATGCGGAAAGAGTGATGGAAGAGTTTTTCTTTTCGCTCAATACTTGTGTAAATCCAAGTTCGTAATCGGTGGTACGTTCTGGTTTCAAAGCAGGATTATTGAGGATATTGCCTTGACCGCTGGCCAGGTAAAGATAATCAAGGGGGTTCAGACGGTTAATCGGATCATCTGTGTTGATACCACTTTGACCGGGACGCTGGGTGAGTACATCATAGTGTGCAAAGAAATTGGCTTCTTCCGAAATCGGGAAGGCAAATGCAATACGCGGCATAAAGTTAACCTGAGGAACGTAGGGTGTAAATCCGGCAGTAGTAATTCCAGCAGATCCTTTAGCTACATTCTCCGGATTTACCAGCCAGGGCTGAATACCACCGTTAGCACTTGCTTTTGCGATATTGTCAGGATTTTGAACCACAGTACCAGCCGCATCATACCAGTTGTCTCCGCTACGGTAACCAACGATTGTATTTGGAGAATTGGAGTTAGTCACATAAACCACCGCATCATTCGGAATGTTGGAAGGCTTTGTTTGGCCGCCGAAGAGACCGGAGCTGGCTACTTCACCTGCTTTGTGCGTGTCATATAAGGAGTAAGGATCCTTCAGCATCATTTGATTTGCATCGAACCGGTCGATCCGCAAGCCTACGTTGAACTTAATGTCCCGGAAGTCAAACTTATCCTGAATGTATCCGGCCATATAAATCGGCTTGAAAGAAGGGATATCCCTTAAAAAGTTCCCGTTACCATCTTGTTTGGTAAAGAAATCGTTCAGGGAAGCGGTTGAGTTTGTTTTATTACCGGCATAATCGTATCCGAAATATTTCAGGTACGGGTAAGAACCATTATTTAACAGGTCATCTGCGCTAAACATTTTCATGTTGTAGGTGCTTGGTCCATAAGAGTTCACATCCAGCAGACGGGTATCTGTAACGCTGTAACCCAAGGCTGTACGCAGGCTTTTGTCAAATTGCGCCTGGTTGTTTCCATATGCCTGGTTGTAATAAAAATAATCATATGTACCTCCTGGAACGAAAATCGGATTCGCTTTATCTAACTGTGTCAGGTGATTATTTGTAAGCTGTCTCATCAATGTCCAAATAGATGCGGCATTGATGGTGTATTCACTTTCGGCCCGTTGGTCATATTCAAAGCCAACCTGGATCGCATGGTTTTTGAATACGTCAGCTGAAAAATTAGCACGCAACGTAGTTTGCGTTTGATTCACCTCTTTATAGGTAGTGATGTTGCCACCGGTACCATACCACAAGGAATAAATAGTTGGAGGTGAATCTCCGTTCAACAGTGCTTGTCCTTGCTGAACCTGAGCACCTGTTGTTACATTTTTAGCCCCTACATAATTGTAAAAAGCAGTCGTGTAATTGGCATCCAGGGGATTCAGGTTGGAAGGACTATAGGTCAACAAGGAATCGGATAATCCTGTTTGAACCATGGCATTTTTATAAAAATGTCCTTTATAGGTGATAGAATCCGGAGCAAACGTCCGGGCTTTGTACTGATGAAAATCACCATAATATCCATAATCAAACAGGTTATTCTGGTGAACCGGATCTTGTTGAATCTTTGTATAACTGCCATAACCGGCTTGGACCGTGTAATATGCATTCGTGATATTGGAAGCAGATTTCTCTTTATCTTCTTTGGAAAGCGGGGCATTATCTCCGAATTTCTGAGTCACTTTGGCATATACCCTCCAGGTTGTTTCCAATACTTCGGGGTTACTGGAAGGATTGAACAAAGCTTCTTCGTAATAGAATGCATGCGAATTACTATAATCAATAGATCCACCTAATGTAAAGTTTATAGTCTGGCTTGGTTTGAAATCGATCTTACCTGCCAGACGGAACAGTTTTTGGGCCATATTCTGGCGGGTATCAATGTGCGTCATCTGGTTGTATGTCACAAACTCCGCATTTGGAACAAAACCGATCCCTTGGGCGGCAGGACGAAGTGGTTGTTGCTGGATGTTCTGCAACACATCGTCGTTTACCTTATACATACCTACAGCAGAAGGATTGGGGTCTTTGTCGTAGCTTGTTTCTCCAGAAATAAAGAAACCGAGAATTGAATTTTTAGTTCCTGGGTTTGCAGTATCTTTTTTCGACACCAGTGGACCGCCGACGCTGAATCCAAGGAAGTTATAACCGAATTTATCGAGGAACTGGGAACTGATTGCTTCCACTCCACCGAAGAATTCGCTTTGAGGTCCACGTGTTGTTACCGAAATAACCCCGCCTGTAGCATCTCCGTAGGAGGCCGGCACACCACCGGTGATTACGCTTACCTGCTCAACACCTTGTTGTGGTACAGCAGAACTGCCCACTACTTTTTGGCCGTCTACATAATAAGAGGTACCTGCATCGCGGGCACCGCGCATATTCAAACTTTTTCCTTCATCGCTTTGGTAAACACCTGCCGTTGTTGAAGCCACCGAATTGATGTCTTTGGAAGGCATGGCCTGGTATTCTTCTCTTGTGATCGTTCCTCCCGATTTGGTATCCGGGTCAATCAAAGGTTCCTGGTAATGTACAATTTCTACATTCTTCAATTCTACAGAAGCAGTAGTCAGTTCGATATTCTGGTATGTGGTTTTGTCAGAACCAACCTGAACTCCGGTCATCATAAATGTCTGATAGCCTACATATGCAGCTTTCAGATCATATTTGCCAGGGTTAAGCGGCTTGATTACAAACTCTCCGTTGATATCTGTATTAGCTCCGGCAATGGTTTGCCCATTGACCATTGCAATAACAGAAGCAAAAGGGACTCCTTCTTTTGTTGCCTTGTCGGTCAACTTCCCCTTAATAGCGCCGCCCTGCGCGAGTGCCGCAGTTGCTGAGATGAGTACAAAGGCCAGAGATAGGTAAAAATTCCGTACCATATTTTTGAGTTAGAGTTATGTAAGTCAGTGCAAATTGAAGTTGGTAAATATAGCAAGAAAAGATTTTCCTGTGCAAATTTAATTTTAAATTTCAGTTGTCGTTCAAGTGCTTTGAGAATCAGGTGCTAAGCGCTTAATTTTTCCATCAAACGAATCGATAGCTCGCCGCCAAAAATGGAAGAAGGAGTTAACTCCAATCTATCCCAATCAACAGTCAGGGGATGATGTTTTAACAATCACTTTTAGTAAAATAACAGGGGGATGAAAAAGGGGATACTGATTACAAGTATAGCACATTTTTCAATACTTCCAACAAAAGTTGAAAATAAATTACATGTGGCATTACTTACCGGTCTTTCTTTTTTGTTGTTTTTAGTTTGCCTTTAAACCATCTTCTCAGGAAAAACTCCCGTTTGTGTTCATTGGTAAGCTCCGCTTTCCTTCGCGTTTCCTTCATCCGCTTACGGGTTTCCTTGGTTTGCGTTCTTTTCTTGTAGTTTTTTATTGCCTTTTCAGAGGAATGTTTTTTCTTTCTTTCCATTTTCCACTGCTTGCGTGCTTCTCTTCTCTGCGCCCGGGAGCCGGCAGGAGCTTTGGAGACCTGACTTTCGGTGCCGGAACTCTCTGAGCCTTGTGCCCTTCCTGTCACTGGCAGTAACAAAGCCAGAAAAATCAATAACACTGAAAATAATCTTCTCATACCGTTCAATTATACAGGGCTTTTCTTGCGTTAAAAGTTAAAAATACTTATTATTTTTGTAGGGAATGAGACTTACCGATAAAAAGACGATCTATCCCTGGCTGGCACTGCTGTTTATACTTGCTTCCGGACTTGCCGCATGTCAGAAAGAAAAGAATCAGGGAGTTCCTTTGGTGGCAGTGGATATTCATATCTATGCTACCGATCCTTCTTTTGTTCCGCTTAACCCCGTTGGCGGTTGGGTTTATATAAGCGGAGGAAACAGAGGCATTTTGGTTTACAGGAAATCCATTACTGATTTTAATGCATTCGACCGTACCTGTACCTACAACCCTGCCGACGCCAATGAACTCATTAAGGTAGATGCCTCCAACAATGTTATCTTGAATGATGCGCATTGCGGCTCCAAATTCCTGATCACCGATGGTAGTGTCAATCAGGGGCCGGCCACCCTTCCACTAAAAGCCTATCAGACCAGTTTCGACGGTACCTTGCTTCATATTTTCAATTAAGAATTCTGCCAACTCCTATCTTGTTCCTGCCACAGATACAACACCTTCATAAAGGAAATAATTTTCCTCCTTCAGATTCGGTTTGTCAAATTCCTGCACAAGAGTCAAACCTGTAATATCCGGTAAAGGTTTATAGGAAACCAGGTAGAACGCTTTCTCATTTCTTTCATCCGCAAAACGAAAACATTCGTCGGTGGACGGCAAATAAAGCTTTTCTCTGAAAAGGGCGTATGTAAATAGATGCTTATCCGGCAGGCTGTAAAAAGGATGTCCACTATAACCGATCACCGGAGTACAATACGGTTTATTGATACCTATGATGATTGCTGTAGACGGAATGTTTTTTCGGATATACCTTCCTGCGGCTATTGCATTGCTGAACAGGTATTTCTTTTCTTTGGTTACCACCCTGAAACAGTGCAGTAACTGCCCCGGTATAAGGAGGCACAAAAGAGCAACCTGTGCACCATATGATTTTTTATCTGTATTTCCGGCTTCTGCAAAGTTCAGTACCACCAGCACAAATACATAGAACATCCCCCATTGACGGGGACCACCATAATATACAAAGGCTGTAAACAACAGGAACATTCCGGTAAAACAAGCGAACGCTATCATCCAGGAACGTTGCTTTCTCAGCACGAAAAGAATCAATCCGCACAATGCAATACTCATCAATATTGCAGGAGCAGTTACTCCTCCACTACCTGGAGGAATAAAACCAATCGTAAGCGTATTTGCAAAAAGGGCCTGAAATGCATCTGCCAGTCCTTTTCCGGAAGGCGTTCCTGTTGCATTTCCAGTCATGCCTCCGGAAGGCATCACCGAATAAAGAAACAATGCGGTGCCGGCTGTTAACGACAGCACCGGAAACCAGGTTGATTTATCCTTCCATGTCCCTTCCCCCTTGAGTGATTCACGTACCATATATAGGCCAATGGCCCAAGCGGCGAACAGGCCATAAACTTCTGTTTGCGTGAGTAACAACAACAGTACGGCCAGTTTTCCTGCATGCAAACGGGGCGCTTTCAAAAAAGGCACCATCCCAAAGAGTAACAGGATAACGAGCACATATCCTCTGTTCACCACCCCGTATTCAAAAAAGAAAAAATACCCGGCAGCCAATGCCAGCTTCAACAGGTAATGAAAACGAAAATGCATAAAAAATAGCCAGGCAACTCCGGCAAACAGAATCCAATGCACACCGGCGATGAGATGCTCCGGCAGCATCCCCGGAGTCGCGAATGCCGCAATCCAATGAACAAACCGAAGCACTAAAAACCATCCGGATGGATGACCCTCCACAGGTAACAACGACCACATTTCAGCCAGACTCGAAGGAGATATGGCGATAAACCACGCCTGCCACTCGTCTTTCCAAAACTCATGACAGGTAAATTCGAAAACACCCAGAACACTCACCAGGGCAACGAACAACCCGAAATTCCATTTGAAAGAAGCGTCCTTGTCTGAAATAATTTTCACGAATATCCGTATTGGTTTGGTTCGGGAACTGCCGATCTATCTTACCGGAAGAAACACATCGGAAAGATGCAAAAAAAAAGCATCCCGACCAGTTAAAAACGGTCGGGATGCTTTAGAATCATTGCAGGTACATAAACTGTGAATACCGGAAATCAGCGGTATCCGCCAGAAAATTAATAACGGTACAAATCAGATTTGAATGGTCCGTTTACAGCCACTCCGATGTAAGAAGCCTGATCTGCACTCAACACATCCAGCTCCACACCAATTTTGGAAAGGTGCAGCATGGCTACCTTCTCATCCAGGTGTTTAGGAAGTGTATATACTTTATTTTCGTATTTGTCGGAATGGTTCCAAAGCTCTATCTGTGCAAGGGTCTGATTGCTGAAAGAGTTGGACATCACAAAGGAAGGATGCCCGGTGGCACAACCCAGATTCACCAGACGGCCTTCAGCCAGTACCAGGATATCTTTTCCTTCAACGGTATATTTATCTACCTGAGGTTTGATGGTGTCTTTACTTTTTCCGTGGTTCTGGTTGAGCCAGGCCATGTCAATTTCAGTGTCGAAGTGTCCGATGTTACACACAATAGCGTTGTGCTTCATCGATTTGAAATGACGTCCAACCACGATGTCTTTATTTCCGGTAGCCGTTACAATAATGTCAGCGCGTTTCACGGCGTCATCCATTTTCTTCACTTCATACCCGTCCATCGCTGCTTGAAGGGCACAGATCGGATCGATTTCTGTAACAATCACACGTACACCCTGACTGCTTAACGACTGTGCCGAACCTTTTCCAACATCACCATAACCTGCCACTACTGCAACTTTACCTGCCAGCATAATATCGGTTGCTCTGCGGATAGCATCAACCAGCGATTCCCGACATCCGTATTTATTATCAAATTTCGATTTGGTCACGGAATCATTCACGTTGATGGCCGGCATCAGCAAGGTACCGTTCTTCATACGCTCATACAAGCGGTGAACTCCGGTAGTAGTTTCTTCAGAAAGACCTTTGATTCCTTTTGCCATTTCCGGGTATTTATCAAATACCATATTGGTAAGGTCTCCTCCGTCATCAAGAATCATATTCAGCGGTTTGCGGTCCGGACCAAAAAACAAGGTCTGCTCAATACACCAGTCAAACTCTTCCGCGTTCATACCTTTCCAGGCATATACCGATACTCCGGCTGCTGCAATGGCAGCTGCCGCGTGATCTTGTGTTGAAAATATATTGCAGGAAGACCAGGTAACTTCAGCACCCAACTCCACCAGGGTTTCTATTAAAACGGCAGTTTGTATGGTCATGTGCAAACAACCTGCAATGCGTGCTCCTTTCAAAACCTTCTTAGGTCCATATTCTTTACGAATAGCCATCAAGCCTGGCATTTCCACTTCAGCCAATTTTATTTCTTTCCGCCCCCACTCAGCGAGGGACATGTCTTTCACTTTAAATTTTTCAAATTTTTCCACAGTCGTATTTGCCATTTTTAAGGATTTTTTTGATAGGAGACAAATATAAGTTATTTCATACTTCCTTCCCCTAAAAATTATGGACATCCTATGGCTTAAACCGGTCCAAAATCCAAGAATAGCTGCATTTCCGATCGATATTTTACAAAATATTCATTCTAACGGCTGAATTCCTGCAAAATTGAGCCGTTTGTATATTACTTTTCTTGAAATCTGCCGGAATTGCCTATTTTCGAAAAACCTTCACGTAAAAGATATGAACACCGAATTTCAGTTGTGTTATGAAAAAGTGAGGGGTGAACTGTTGGTATACCCGACGAATGGTTAATATTGCCAGATCGACTAATGAACAATCCTGTTTACACCTTCATTCATTCTGCAGTCCAGACCGGGCGAAAGCTAGTTGCTTTGCTCATTGATCCGGACACCTTTTCACCTGAAACGACTCCGCAGCTGATTGCGAATTCCAGGGCAGATCTCTTGTTTGTGGGGGGGAGTCTGATAAGTAAAGGAGACTTCGCACAGACCATCGCAGCCGTTAAAAAATGTTCCACCCTGCCGGTGATCATTTTCCCGGGTAGTCTATTACAGATAAGCCCCAAAGCCGATGCGATTCTCAACCTGTCATTAATCTCCGGACGCAACCCTGATTTCCTGATCGGCCAGCATGTGATCGCTGCCCCTCTCTTGAAAGCCAGTAAGTTGGAAATCCTCCCAACGGGTTATATCCTTGTAGAAAGTGGCAGGCAGACCACTGCTTCCTATATCAGCGGAACAACCCCTATTCCACATGACAAGGATGACATCGCGATGTGTACAGCACTTGCAGGCGAAATGCTGGGGTTAAAAATGATTTATATGGATGGAGGAAGTGGAGCCCGAGAAACCATTTCTGAATCGATGATCCGAAAAGTAAAAAGTACCATCAGTGTGCCTTTGATTGTTGGCGGTGGCATACGCGATGCAGCTACTGCACATAAACTATGCAAAGCCGGTGCCGATATATTGGTTGTAGGAAACGGAGCACATGAAAATTTCGATCTGGCGGCTGCCATTACCACTGCTGTTCACTCAATCCCTACCGGCCAATGAAACTTATGGTACTGAGCCCTTCCACAGGCGACCCTTCCATTGAAACAATGATTGTGACCAAGTTGTTTGAATTGGGATTAGAAACATTTCATCTACGCAAACCCCGTTACTCCACGAGGGAAATGGTGGAGTATCTGAATAAGATTCCTCCTCGTTTTCATGATCGTGTGGTTATCCATTCTCATCATACCCTTGCGTTGAAATACAATCTGAAAGGCATTCACCTGACCAGGACTCACCTGAAACAGAAGTTCCGGTTGTGGATTAATTTGAAAATTATCCGTTTCAAAAAACCTAAGATAACGGTCTCCACCTCTTTCCGGAAACTGGCCTCTCTTTATGAAGAACAGAACACCTATGATTATGTTTTTCTCTCACCCATCTTTGACAGTATCAGCGGTAAGTTCCAGGCTGGTTTCAATGAGCACAGCCTGAAAGCTGCGATTCAAAAAACACCTTTTCAAATTGTCGCCAGAGGAGGCGTAGATGTGTCCAAAATGGAAAGCATACAGGAAATAGGATTTGTGGGATTTATCCTGAACAGTTCCCTTTGGACAGATAAAGACCCGGTCCAGAATTTCATCCGTGTACTCGACAAGTTCAAGCAACTTGAACTGCCAGTCCAATAGAAGTAGTCCTAACAATCTCCTATTCAATTATTTATTATCTAAAAAAGAAAGGCCGCCCTCACACAAGGCGGCCTTTTACACACAGAAAACTCCTGTTTTACAGGATAAACCACACAAACCAATTATTAACTAAAATAGTGCTATCAGTACCCACACACAGTATCTGATAATCTGTTCTAATTGGTAACAAAACTACCTCTATATTTCGAAATAATCAAAATTCGTCGACGTTTTTTTAGTACTCATCTATCCAATAAGTTGATTTATAGCGGATTAATTTTATCGCGAAATGCACCCGATCCACATTGATTTTCATGAAATTAGCTGAGCACCCCATCCATTCTCAAAGGCTTGATTCTAAGAAACATACCGTCTAAGTGCTGATCTTATATTGCCTTGCCCCCAAATTAACTTTGGCAAACAGGGGATCCTTAAGGGAGGATGCAAAATAATATTATGTTAATGAACGGAATAAAGATCGACTCCTTTATCGGTCAGAATAAACATCCGCTCCTTTTCTACCCTTAAGGCGAGCGCCGTCGTATCCGGCAGGGGGAGGACTTCCTCTTCAAGGGTTTTGTAGTTGTAGGTTTTTATCTTTTTTCCTTCCAGGTAGATAATTTTCTCCCCACTTACCTGGAATTGAGGCAGTCCTTTTAATGGCAAGGTTTTGAAGTATGCCCCATATACATCAAAGACCAATATTCCCAACTGAGGATCATTCAGAAAAACCTTGTTGCTTTGTTCAAGCAAATAATTCGGGTGAAGCGCCACTCCCATAAGCTGGCCAATGATTCCGGTGCTCTTATTCATCACCAGATCGTCGGCAGTCAGGTGGATAAGCTCCATATTAGCAGGGTTGTAAAACCAATACCCTCTGTCGTATGACGTACAAGCCAGATTAACCTGTTCGTATCCATAGTTCTGCATAGGAACCGGATCTCCGCTTGTTGTAAGCGTGTTATCCAGAATGACAAACTGGGCAAACGTTTTATAAAACACCAGCGTCTTCATCGGATCTGCCGGGTCCACACCATCCACAGGCCCCAGGGTTTTGTCACTATAGGAAAACAAAAACTTGCCATTGGCGTCATATTTCTCAATGACTTCATTTTTCACGACATACAAATTTTGCAAGTCATCACTGGCAATTGCATTGGCC